>Ga0233434_1000153_pt1 | contig 89753 bp, 75 predicted proteins | sample SI_122_August201_4_FD_182738 | JGI IMG/M metagenome (GOLD analysis project Ga0233434, IMG submission 182738) | Seawater microbial communities from Saanich Inlet, British Columbia, Canada - SI_122_August2016_120_MG | ecosystem: Environmental > Aquatic > Marine > Inlet | place: Canada: British...
AAGGGAAAATGGACAAATGAAAGAACTGAACGGGCGGTGGTTCAGGTATGCCAAAAGTTAAATAAATTTGGCCAGCATCTGACATTAGATGAATTAAAATCAGATAAAATAGGACAACTCATCCCCGGTTTAAATGGGGAAACAGTTCCAGGGGTGATCGCTGCTTTTGAAGAAAAAATCAACAAAGGTATCTCGATTCTTGAAAATGAAACATTTTATCACACAGGGCCGCACCATGATGATATTATGTTGGGATTTCTACCCCATATTATTCATTTGATTCGGTCGCCAAAAAATAAACATTATTTTACAAATATGACTTCCGGGTTTACTTCTGTTACCAACCAATATGTATCAAAAGTATTGAATGACACATTGAGGTTTTTAGCTGATGGTAAGATCCAAATGACTGATTATTCTGACTTTTTTGAAAATGGGTACAGGTTTAAAACGGATAAGGATGTTTATCATTATCTTGATCGAATTGCGAGTAATAATGTTGAAGGGCAAGCACGAGGACTGAGCCATCGTGTAGTAAGGTCGTTGGTTGGCATATTTGGTATTAGGTCAAAGAGAGAATTGATTGCCAAAATAAATAAAAATTTATCTTACTTGGCTAATTGTTATGATGGTCAAAAGAATATTCCAGAGATTCAACAATTAAAGGGAATGATCCGTGAATTTGAGGAAGAATTAGTTTGGGCCCATTATGGTGTACAGGTAAAAGATGTATTTCATATGCGATTGGGATTTTATTCCGGTGATGTTTTTACAGAAAACCCCGATAGAGAAAGAGATATAGAACCCATCTTTGATCAATTGATTGAATTAAATCCAACCGTTATTTCTTTAGCGTTCGATCCGGAAGGGAGTGGACCGGATACTCATTATAAAGTATTGCAAGCCATTGCAGAAGCAGTGCGTTTGTGGGGTAAGAAAAAAGATTTGTCCAAATTGAGAATTTGGGGATATAGAAATGTTTGGTATCGATTTTATCCTACAGAAGCAGATATCATTATTCCAGTATCGTTGAATTCCATGGCCATGCTACGGGATACCTTTATGAATTGCTATCTCAGCCAAAAAGAAGCATCATTCCCAAGCTATGAAATGGATGGCCCTTTTTGTGACCTGACACAAAAAATTTGGGTCGAGCAACATGAATTGATGCAATTAGTCCTAGGTAGGGATTTCTGGTATCAGAATAACCATCCAAGATTGCGGGCAACTCATGGCTTGGTATTTATGAAAGAAATGACTGTTGAGCAGTTTTTAAAAGAGGCCCAAAGATTGGAAAAATCAATGGAAGGTCAAATTCAATAAATAAGGGGAAATTATATGAGATTAATTATTCAAAATAATTAAAAGAATGTAAGTAAATAGACGGCTAAATACATAAAAGATCGCATTAATCAATATGAACCAACCGCAGATAATCCTTTTATTTTGGGACTCCCAACTGGCTCTTCTCCAAAGGAGATGGCACGGATCAAATTTATTCAGCGAAGACGTTTTATTTTTCTCATGATCAAAGATACAGCAACAGAAGCGATGTATCCCAACCATTCAATCCAATTGGGTGTAATCATTTGGTTAAAAAAAGAGCAAAAAATTAATAGTTAATTTTTACGTTTAAACCCTAATTATTCCATTTATGTCATAATTTCTCGTCTATGAAAAAAGGATTAAAACCAGAATTACTTTCCCCTGCTGGAAATTTAACAAAATTAAAATATGCATTTGCCTATGGTGCCGATGCAGTCTATGCGGGTGTACCTCGATTTTCTTTACGTACACGAGAAAATGATTTTAGAGAAGAAAGTATTATTGAAGGCATTCAATATGCTCACAACCTTGGGAAAAAAGTATATCTCACCTTAAACATATATGCCCATAATATGAAGGTAGATGGATTTATCCGCGAGTTGGAAAAAGTAGGTGATTGGAAACCGGATGGATTAATCATGGCAGATCCGGGTTTGATTCATCAAGCAATAAAACGGGTTCCTCACATACCCGTTCATTTGTCCACCCAAGCAAATGCCACAAATTGGACGACGGTAGATTTTTGGAAAGATTTAGGAGTTAAAAGAATTATTTTATCTCGAGAACTTCGCCTGAAAGAAATTTCAGAAATTCATGAAAAAGTTCCAGATATTGAGTTGGAATCCTTCGTCCATGGTGCCATTTGTATTGCTTATTCCGGGCGGTGTTTAATTAGTAATTATATGAATCATCGAGATGCAAACCAAGGTACCTGTACCAATTCTTGTCGATGGGAATATGATATTAAGCAAAATAAAGAATCATTAGCTGGTTTGGAACAAAGCCAAACGATTTTATCTTCAGATGGTAATTATCTATCTCCGGGAGATGGATATTATGTGGAAGAAAAAGAAAGAACCGGTGAAGAATATCCCATGGAAGAAGATGAAAATGGCACCTATCTGTTTAATGCCAAAGATTTATGTGCAGTAGAGTTATTGGATGATATCCGAGAAGCTGGGGTGATGAGTTTTAAAATTGAAGGCAGAACAAAATCAGAATATTATGCCGCCATGGCTACACGTTCGTATCGAAAAGCCATTGATGACATGGCCAATGGTAATTCTTTTGATTTAAACAATTTAAATGATTTAACTGCTCTTTCTAATCGCGGATATACAACGGGATTTTATGCAAGGAATCCCAAGGAATATGGCGAAAATTACCATGACAATCGTTCTTTAGAGAGATCCCATAAGGCTGTTGGAATGAATTGTCAGTGGGATCAAGCCAATGGATTGCTTTGGTTCGAAGTGAAAAATCGTTTAGAAGTTGGAACAGAAATTGAATTATTTAATCCAGAAGAACAGGGAACAGTCCATATTTCAAAACTCATTAACGAAAAAGAGAAGTACGTAGATGTGGTTCATGGTGGTAGTGGACGCGCTGCATTTCCATTAGAAAAGGATCCAGGACCATTTGCCGTACTTCGCCGGCCGCTATATCAAAAAGAGTTGGATTTATTAACGCGTTAATCTGAAAGTAGAAATACTTGTTTTAGGCTTGCCACTTGAAATCCATTCTTTTTCAATTGAATCGTTTCGTTAGAATTATCTATCAGGGCTGGATTTGTATGGTTCAAATGTATAAAATGGATTTTAGTTTTATCATTTGTTGAGAGAGATTCGAACTTGGTCATGCTTTCAATCAAAAATGGATGGGGTATTTCTGACATATCTCGGTGAGGTAGTTCAGCATTATTAAAAAAAGATCCATCTAAAAGGGCGTAGTCGTTCTTCTTAACAATATCTAAAATATTTTCATCCCATTTTTCCCATTTGTCAATATCAGGAATATAAATGAGTGATAAATTAGGGCCATCAATTTTATATCCAACTGTCTCAGAGTATTCATCTCGATGAGGGACAATAAAAGGTGTAACAGATAATCGATCATTTAACTTAACCGTTCGATTGTTTTTCATCTGTTTAATTTTTATGTTTTCTAATTTTACCAACTGGCTCCATGGCCCATTGGACTTTAAATATTTTGTCATTTTTGGCATGGAATAAACTGGAACGGATTTTGTATCCATTACTTCTCGACCCAAGTGTATCAATCCAGTATAGTGACCAATATGGGCATGAGTTAAAAAAATCCCTTTGAGTTTGTCAAAGTTATTGCCCGTAAGAATTTCCATTTGTTTTGGAAAATCCGGCGTAGCTTCAATCAGCCAAGTTTCATTCGAGTTCGGATCCACAATCCCCAAAGAGACAACCATAATCCTTTCATTCGGATCACCCCAACGATTGATACAACAGATTTTCTGACACCCAGCATGAGGGGCTCCACCATCTTGAGCAATACCCAATACAATTACGTAAGGGCTTTGGACGGTTTGTTTTGAACATCCAGAAAAAAGGGATATAATAACAGATAAGAGAAGAAATCTATAAATGATTATAATCTTTCAAGGTATTGTACAATTTGATCTTGTAGTTGCCGAAATGGCTTCGTAGAACCTGTAAACCCATTCATCAAAATGGAGAAAGCAATGGATTCTCCACTTTGGGTGAAAACATACCCTGATAAAGCACTCACACCAGATAGGGATCCTGTTTTGGCTCGAACACTTGACGGCAATGTTCTATCTGTAATTGTACCATTTAGCCCGCCAATGGGAAGGGTATTGATGAACTTACCACGTACTGAAGGCGATTGATAAGCCCAGGATAATAATTGAATAAAATGATTTGCACTTGAATAGTTATAGCGTGATACTCCGGATCCATCTTTCAATGCCAATTGAGTTGTATCAATACCCACTTCATCATTCAAAAATGTTTTAATGGCCAATAATCCGTTATCCCAATTCCCTTGGGTTTTAGTTGATTCGAATCCAATGGTTTTCACTATAAGTTCAGCTGTGAGATTATCGCTTTCTACCATGAGATTTTGCAATGAATGAATTATAGATTTTGATTCATGACGGGCAATTAACTTTGCATTAGATGGCCGTTTCTCTCTTGTTATTTGATTAATTGCCATACCATTGCGTTGGAGCGCCTCTTTAAATAAAGTGCCGACAAAATAAGATGGATTGTGAATATTTCGATAAATGGTATCCGTGGAAGTCGTATCCATTATATTCCCAATAATGGAAAATTGATTTGTTTGATTCCTCCAATCGCGATCAATTTTAAATTTCTGAAATCCAGAAGTATCATTGACAGTTAGAGAAGTGTTCTTAATCTGAAAGTAGTCTGAAACTGGATTTGTTAACACGGAAGCAGGTGTACTATTAATCCCTGGATTAATGAAAAAATCCACACAATTATCATTCACCGATAAGGCGCTGATTTCTGCCGCATACCACCATGCGCCTTCATCCCACATCCATCCCTCACCATAAAGCGTTGAGTCCAATCGTGTATCATCAAGGACTAATCTATGGATACCTTGAATTTCTGGAGAAATGGTTGTTGCCAAAGAATCTAATTCTTTTAAAGAAAGGTCCGGATCGCCACCACCAACAAGATATACCACATCTTGATCTTGATACACTTCAGTCTTGAAAGTATAATTTGTATCTAAGAATGAAAGGGCAGAAAGACAGGTGTAAATCTTTGTATTACTGGCGGGATTAAATAAGGCATTAGCATTGAGTTCATAGAGTGTTTTGTTTGACTTTAATGATACAATTTTTATTCCCATATTTGTGGATAATCCAGATGAATCAATAATGCGTTGAATATTAGACTTTACGGATTGGGCACCTTGCTCCTTATAAATAGATGGTGTGTGAGTACACCCAATCAGAAGGGTGAGAATAATGGGCAATATTAATTTAGTCATATAGCAAGTACTTTAAAGCGATGGTTTGAAATTGATTTGGTTTTTTTATGATGTTTGTATTATCACTTATTAGTTCAGGCAGTCCGGATTGTCCCCAAAGTTTTTCCATCCATTTTTCATTAAATTTAAGTTCATTGGGATAAAGTTTTGCCACTGTTTTTAAAACATTAAGCCCTGTATCTACACTAACATATTTATTTCGATCGGTAATGACCAATTCAACGCCATGGCACTTTTCATCTTTAAAATGGGGATTGTTAGACATACCGGGAATCGAAATGGGGATATAGCTGATTGGTTTAAAAGTGACACCGGGTAGATTTAAATTATTCAGAGCTATGGATAATAATTGTTTATCAATCCATGGGGCTCCAAATTGTTTAAATGGTTTAGTGGTGCCACGTCCTTCATTTAAGTTGGTTGCTTCTAGCAAGCACATTCCGGGATAAATGAGTGCTGTCTCTAAATCTGGAATATTTGGAGATGGTTTTACCCAAGGCAAATTGGATTCATCAACCCATTGGGATCGCTGCCAGTTCTCTATTGGAATTACGGTTAGGTCAGGCAAGTGAGAAATCCATTTTTCTCCAACGATCATTTTAGAAAGCTCACCCACGGTAAGCCCATACCGAATTGGGATGGGGTAGTAGCCCACAAAGGATTGATAGGATAAATCTAAGATAGGCCCTTCCATATGTTTTCCAGTAATGGGATTGGGACGATCCAAAACAATGACATGGATGCCTGATTCAGCTGCTGCTTCCATCACCAATCCCATTGTTGAAATATAGGTATAGAACCGCGCACCAATATCCTGAATATCATAAAGAATAATCTCTATACCCGCCAATTGTTCTTGCGTAGGTTTACGGTTTTTACCATATAAACTAACCACTTTAGGTAATGTCTTAAATTGGCCATTATATTTTACCTTTTCACCTGCAGCTGCTTCGCCGAATAAGCCATGTTCCGGGGAAAAAATGATTTTTAAATCCACATTATCTAAAGTTAGGAACTGTTCATAGTTGGGTTTCCCATTTCCATCTAAACCCGTTTGATTCGTGACAAGCCCAATAGATTTGTTTTGAATTAATTCTAAATGCTTATCTAATAAAACATCCAAACCGATTTTTACTTTAGATAAATTTGGTGAAGTCTTTACTCTTTTTTCTTCTAATTGAATTTGATGGATAGATTGGGAAATGGTTATACATCCAATCCAAAAGACCATACAGATAAGGAACAGTTTTTTCATTATTTTAATAATGTAAATTTCTTTGTGACGAGTTGATTCGCCTGGGAGAGCTTGGCTATATAAATACCAGAAGGTGCTTCTAAGCCATTAGAGAATAACCCATTCCAATTAAACCTTTGGGTTTTTGCGGCTAATGGTTGGATCGATAATTTGACAATTTCTCTACCCATTATATCTGTAATGGCCAAAAATGCTGTTGTAGAATGATCAAAAACTTGAAATTCAATAGATATAGATCGGTTTGAGGGGTTGGGATACAGAGATGATATGTTAAGTTTTTTGGGAATGGTATTTTCTTCATCACCAACTGCAGCAATGGGTCCATCTAAATAATCTAAAATTCTTGCCATGACATTATTTCTTTTTTCTTTAGGATAAATGGTCTCAAAACCTATACTTAAATAAACCAAACCACCTGAAATAGGGCTACCATCAAACCCACCTAAATAAGAGACCCCTGCTCCGCCGTTTGCTTCATAATCCACGTTATCAAATTTTAAAATAGTTTCAGAATTGACCCCTGGTTTTATGCCATCCGGCCAATCCACATCATAGGTACCATTAGATCCATTATCAAAGGAGAATGCAATATCACCCATGAGTGTTCCAGATACACCTGTGGCGCCATAAGTGCCTTGTTTACCACCAGCGGCATCGGCGATATATTTGGCCTTTAGATAATTTTCAAAAAATAGTTGATCATTTACATTTCCTTTTTCCGAAAGGTCATATCCTATTTCGGAACCTGAAACAAATAATCGACCACCATTCTTAAGATATGATTTAAGAATTTCCTGCTCTTTTTCGGAAAAAGAAGATGTGGTACTACCTTCTTCACCTAATATCCAATCAATAATGGTGTAATCATATAATGACAATTTTCCTGAAACAATTGCTTCATTATTAGCGGAATCAAAAAGATAACTGTTCTGATGAATTGCACTACCGTGTTGGCGAATAAAGTCGAATGTATTATTTGTGCCTGTTACCCGATCAAAACCATTCACAATTAGCACTTTTGGTGTGCTGGCAGAAGAAACCACGCCCAGTACTTCTGAATAGTCACTATCCCCATAATCATTTACGGCACGGGTTTTAATATAATAAGGTTCATTTGGGTTTAGGTTTTGCAATAGAATAGGCGAAGAGGTGAAAGTGCCTAAATCCTCAGTTTCAATTGAATTGAGAAAAACACGTTGTACTTGGAATGAAGTGGCTGTTTGAGAACCGTCAAAATCAATGGCGACAATACCCATACCCATGTTTGTTATTGAAATATTTATAGGAGTGGATGGGGCAGTTTTTTCAGCTAACTTTGTCTTTAATGCATTCCACAACTGATCATATCCATTGTCATACCCGAGCGCCCACATGCCCACGCCGCCTAAGTTTTTTGAAATGGCTAAATCATATTTTTTTGATAGGGATAGACTGTCATCATACCAAGCCTGATACCAACCCGGGTTCTCATATCTATACCATGGTGTCTCAGAATCACTATCCCATATTTTTCCATAAGAAAGGGCCTTTGCTTCAGCCGTAGCATAAATGATTGCAGTACCATTGTCTGTTGTGTTGGCACCTTTGTCTCCAGTGCTTGCGGGCCATTGAATCCCATAATAAGGACAACCCAAAATAATTTTCCCAGCATTATTCCCTGTAGCTGAAAGATAAGTATTCACCGTGTTGGTAATATTGTATGATCCTCCCTTTAGTGGTGCTACAGGGCCTGTGGTTGAACTCCCTTTCCAATGATAATCATATCCCATAATAAATAGGCCGTCGCTTTCACTCGCCAAAGCATTAAAGTCCCAGGCACTACTCCAATCCACAGCCGGTGTGGCCAATGTAACTTGGGCATGAGAAATATCTTTTCTTAAGGCAGCCCTCAAATCTTTAACAAAGGTCACAAGGTTGGATTTTTGTGAAGCAGGGAAGACTTCAAAGTCAATATTCACACCATCGCCATTGGCATTTTTAACCTGGTTCACCAGATTGTTAATTAGGGTCGTTCTATTGCTTTCACTATTGAGTAATGATTCTAATTCTGTTCTGTTGAAAAGGGTCACTGTCAACACCACCTCAACGCCGTTCTCGTGTGCTTTGTTAATGAGGTCCGTCGCTGGCCACCCATGGAGATCAGTTAGTTCACCGGACCCATTGGCCTCTGCGGAAAAATAGGCGATAGTTGATAGAAGGTCATAGTTATAATTCTGCCATTTTGTCCCCTGCCAATAAGGATGATATCCAAATACAGTTTTTGTCAGTGTTTTTTTTCGGGGTTGAAGAAGTCTGGCGGGGCTGGTAGTTGGTTTAAAAGCCGGTTCAAGATAATAAGTATTATTGTATTCAAGTTCAATTTGGTGAATACTTTTGGGTATCTCCTGAGCCACATTCAATGAAATAATTAACCAGATGATTGTCAAATATTTAAACATTACACCCAGAAAATATATTTTCAATTGTTTCGCGTTTTCGGATCAATCGGTGGGCATTCCCATCCAGTAAAACTTCTGCCGCACGAGGACGGGTATTAAAATTATGAGACATGGCATAACCATAGGCACCGGCATCCACGATTGCAATGAGATCATCTTCTTTAATTTTTGGAAATTCTCTGGCGATGGCAATGCGATCAGTATTTTCACAGATGGGGCCAGTAAAATCGTAGGATCCATCGTTTTCACCATGTGTACCCACTTTATAAAGTCGATGGTATGCACCGTATAAAGCAGGTCGCATGAGCGTTTCCATGCCCGCATCGATTCCTACGAAATTTTTATAACTATTTTTTAGCCCAGTCACTTTTGTCAGGATGAACCCGGCGTCCCCTATAAAGGATTTCCCCGGCTCTACCCAAAGCGCTGGTGCTGATGCTTTATCTGGATAGTTGTGGTACATTAAATCGGATAATTTTGAAAAGAGGCGATCATAATCAAGGGGCGTATCTTCATCTTTGTAAGGAATCCCTAATCCACCTCCGATACTGATGAATTCAAAATCTATCCCCAACTTAGCTTCAATCGCTTTCGTATGATAAAAAATGGCTGTGAGTAATTCTACCCAATAATCTTCGTCCAAGTTTCCCGAACCAGCCATACATTGTAAGCCAAATTTTTTAATACCTGCGTCTTGCGCTTTTTGGTAGGCATTGATTATTTTTTCAGCCGGAATTCCAAATTTTGCATTTTCTCCTGCAGTGGTAATTTGAGAAAAGGATCCTTTACCAAACCCAGGATTTAATCGAAAAGAAATGCGAGAAGGCATGCCAAATTTTAATAGTCTATCAAGCGAAGTTTCATCATCTAAATTTAGATATACACCTTTCTTGAGTGCGGTGGCGATATCTCTTTTGGATTCATAATTACCAGTATAAATACAATCCTTAGGATGGATATCAGCTAATTCAGCTGCGTAAATTTCACCAGGACTGGAGCAATCACCACCCAGTTCAGGATGAACCGATTTCATTATTTTCAAGAGATGGGGATTACTATTGGCTTTAACAGCATAACAGATATGGGATTTATGAAAATAGGTGGAAAGCGTATTCTTCAATCGATTCACATTATGTTCAATTCGGTCTTTCTTATAAACATAAGAAGGCGTGCCGTAGGATTGAGCAATAGATGACATTATGTCGATATCTTTAAACAATTCTCTGAGTGGATGTGTGTTCATTATAATTATACTGGTTTAAAAGAGGATGAAACTTATTGAATTTTGGTTTGATGTCATAAGTGAAAGTAGAAGGGTAATGATATAAGTTTTGATTAATTTCCAATGTGGAAATATTAAAGATGCGGTATATATCAATTATTCTAATCTGCTCTTCATTTTTGGCAAGCCAAACCAGTTCGACTATATATTTTAAAGATGGATTTGCAGAAACAGTAACAAGCAGACCAAACCAATGGCTTTTACTTATCGGATTGGTCGGCACAGGGATTGCAACTAATTATGATGATGCCTTTAATGACTATGGCCAAACCAACGGCCTTATGCCGCATCAAATGGCGAAATTTGGCGATTATTGGGGAATCGGGGGGGAATTATTACTTTGGAGTGTTTTGGCAGCATCTGAGAATAAAAAACAAACCCTTCAGTATGCGGGTACAGCGTTTATCGCAAATGGGCTATTGACATATGGTTTAAAATTCGGCGTAGGTCGGTATAGGCCAAACGGAAAAAATAAAAGGTCTTTTCCGTCGGGGCATACGTCAAATAGTTTTTTAACTGCAACCCTTGCCCAGAACATTTATGGATCGAAAGTAGGAATTCCAGCTTACATCTTAGCCGGGATGACGGGCCTTAGCCGAATCCATGATAATGAACATTATTTGAGTGATGTTATTTTTGGTGCAGTCTTGGGAACGGCTGTGGGACGTGGGTTTGGCCATGTTTACAAACAAAACCTTTCGCCCATCATCGGCATTTTGCCTCAAAGCGAAAGTTTGCAATTATATTTTGTTTGGCCACTTTAGTTTTGAATAAATAAGCATGTAGAGGGACAAAGGATTGTCCCTCTACTATAACAACAGACTATTTCTCAGCTGACTGATTGAGAACAAGATTAATTCGAGTCGAATCTAATGTTTCACCAGGTTTGACTATTTCCTCTGCAAAACTGGTGGTGTAAGATTGTCCATTCCACTCAAAAATGGCGCCTGGACCCCATGAACTTCGAGCGATAGCAAACGCTTCGGCAAATGAGGGTTCAGTCTGTTTATCCAAAACTTTCGAGGCATCATTGTCTTTTAATGTATGGGCTGTTTCAATAACCAACGGTAATGAAAATGATTCTTCGATTGTTTTGGTTTCTGCCAATTTTACCGAATCGTCCGGCTGATGTTTTAAGAATCCATTTAGCAGTACAGCAAATGCTGCGATGATGACGAATCCCAATGTGAATCCGTCTGTTTTATTTAGGCGCATGGCGTGCTCCTTTCATTTTGATTAAAAAAAAGAGGGAATGCCGAATGACACTCCCTCCAAGGAATAGTGGGTTAACGGCATACAAATAAAGATTGTTCCAATAAATTTTTTTACCCCCATAATGTAAGCGTTAGAATATCCATTCATTAATCAATTAACAAATGTTCAATAAATGTGTATTGTTTATTTGTGGTGGTATTGAGATATATTCGTTGGCTGTGCTCAGAAATATCAGGTATAATATGGTTAAGTTATTTAATAGATGTTTATGTATTTTATTGTAACGTGTGTATAATATACACAAATAATAACTGTATGTGTATATAGTTATTTAGTAATTTTGGTTGAATATGAATTCAAATTAAAAAATGTTTCAATAAAGTTCACTTGAGGTAATAGATTCGCATCCATGTTTTCAGCAAAAACATATCAAAATCGTCGAAAAATATTAAGTGAGACCGTTGAAGATGGTTTAATTCTTTTACCTGGGAATAATCCGGTTCCTATGAATTATCCGTCTAACCATCTAAGATTTCGCCAAGATAGTAATTTTCTTTACTACTGTGGTTTGGATTCACCCAATCTCAATATGGTCATTGATACATATACAGGTGAATCAACTTTATTTGGTGATGACCTATCTATCAAAGATATTGTCTGGGAAGGCAAACGTACCTCAATTAAAGATATGGTTGACCTTGCTGGCATCGACCATTTTCGTCCAAATAAGGATCTTTCAACCTTTTTAAATAAACCTAAGCAACCCATTCATTTTTTACCTTTATATCGTGCAGATCAAAAAACATTTATCAATTCTATTTTAAATGGTCAAAAGAATGATGCCTCAAAAAATTTTATCAGGGCTGTCATTCGACAGCGGTCAATTAAATCTGAAGAAGAAATTATCGAAATTGAAGAAGGATTAGTCATCACTGCTGAGATGCATAAATTAGCCATGATGTTGACTCGTCCTGGTACAAAAGAACAAACTGTTGTTGGTCAGATAGAAGGATTCGCATTATCCTATGGTCGCCGAATGGCCTATCCGGTCATATTTTCAGTACAAGGTGAAATTTTACATAACAATGATTATTATAATACTATGAAAACAGGACAATTGGTTTTGAACGATTCCGGTGCGGAATCGCAACTTCATTATGCGAGTGATATAACGAGAACATTTCCTGTGGATGGACAATTTAATAATCGTCAAAAAGCCATTTACAATATCGTTTATGAAATGCAAACGGAAGCATTTAAGTACTGTGAACCAGGGAAATCATATAAAGATGCCCATTTAAAAGCAGCTTCAATTGCTGTTGAAGGGTTAAAAGCAAGAGGACTAATGAAAGGAAATGTTAAGGAAGCAGTCGATGCTGGAGCCCACGCCTTATTTTTCCCTCATGGTCTTGGGCATATGTTGGGCTTGGATGTCCATGATATGGAAGGATTGGGAGAAGACTTAGTGGGTTACGATGATGAAAAAGATCGAAGTGACCAATTTGGATTAGCCTATTTGCGCCTGGCTAAAAAACTTGAGCCTGGATTTGTTCTGACCGTAGAGCCCGGAATATATTTTATTCCCCATTTGATTGATCAATGGAAAGCGGATAAAAAACATATAAATTTTATTAATTATGATGCACTCGAGGATTATCGAAATTTTGGCGGCATTCGAATCGAAGATAATATTGTCATTACAAAAGATGGATATCGGATTCTTGGCCCTCCCATCCCAAAAACAATTGAAGAAATTGAAAACCTCATGAAGGAAAATAATGCGTAAAATAATTTGGCTTTATTTATCATCATTTGGCATCATGTTTGCACTTCTATCCTGGCTTCAGGAATCGGGAATCATGCCAACAGATATTGGCGCTTTAAAAGGATTCGCGGCCTTGGTCACAGGCACTATTTTATATTTTATCCTACCCAGATATTTAGACTAATTCCTTTTTATCTCTCACTACTGGTGATTTAAGTTCCCGAAAACAATGTGATGCATTAAAATGGAATCCATATCAAATAAAAACAGTATAACCCGACGATCATTCCTTAAAAAAGTAGGGTCAATTACTTCTACTACAGCATTATCTCCATTTGCGTTTTCTACTCTACTCTCAGGATCCTCAGATGATAAACGCATTATTGTAATTGGTGCCGGTCTGGCAGGATTATCCTGTGCGTATGAATTAGACAAAGCAGGTTATAACGTTATTCTATTGGAAGCACGAAAACGACCTGGTGGAAGGGTAAGAACTTTTCGGGATCCTTTTGCAGATCACCTTTATGCAGAAATGGGCGCCGAGTATGTAAACTCTGAAGACAGTTATGCCAGAGAGTATGCCAAAAATTTTGGATTAAAAATTCTAAATGCAAAATTATATGATGGCATTTTTGTTCGAGGAAAAAGATATAATATGGCTGCATTCCAATCTCAAAATCAACAACTGCCATACGAAGGTGTAGAGGGGGGACAGTTATTTGGACAGGAAGAACCTTACATTCAATCATGGATTGAGAAGGTAGATGATTGGGCAGTCGATAATGATGTGTCTTGTTTTAGTTGCCACGAATATGGTGGCCAGCCGGTAATCGACAATCCAATAGATTGGAGCCATTTACCGGAAGACATTTTAGCTTTGGACAAATTGTCTATTAAAGAATTGCTTATTAATGAAGGAGCACCCAAAGATATAATTGACTTATATACCTATACCAATGCGACAGAAAGTACAGGACGACCTGAAACATTATCAGCTTTTAGATTGGTAATGGGCCATTATATGGCAGGTGGTTTTTCAGAAGATACTGATGAAGGTAGGATTTTGGGTGGAAATGATCAACTTCCGAAATCTTTTGCAAAAGCCATTTCATCTAATATTAAGTACAATAGACCAGTGAGAAAAATTGTTCATGGGAAGAACAGTGTTGAAGTTTTCTTTGACGAAAAGGGGAAACAAACTTCAGTCAAAGGAATTCGGACTGTCATTGCAATTCCCTTAACGACTTTAAGGCGAACGGATATTGTTCCTTACTTCTCGGAAGAAAAAATGAATGTAATTCGAGAACAGTCTTATGGCCATGTGATGAAGATTGCCATGCAGTTTAAAAAGCGGATTTGGGATGAAAAAGGCAGTATGGGCCAGCGCATTTTCACAGATACTCCGCTCCGAAGGGTATATCATTTTTCCATAGATCAGCCCGGTCCAAGAGGCATTCTACTTTCATTTACTTCAGGTGCCGATGCGGAAAAACTGGGAAGAATGTCAGAAGAAAAAAGACTAACAGTCGCTCGGAACACTTCAGGAAAACTCTGGCCAAAAACACCAAAATATTGGGAAAGTGGCATTAGTAAATATTGGAATGAAGATCCTTGGGTAAGGGGTAGTTATTCATTTGTGGGCCCAGGGCAGCATGACTTTTTGAATATCATCCGTCGACCAGAAGGTCAGGTACACTTTGCGGGAGAACATACAACCATCCATCGGGCTTCCATGAATGGCGCCATCCAATCGGGTGTTCGAGCCAGTGATGAAATTAAACAGATTGGATGAAAACATCTGTTTTTGATACAGCGGCACCATTGTTGTCAAAAAACGAAGCGAGTAAAATTGTTTTAGAACATTTTGGCATTGAGGGGATTGCAAAAGATTTGGTGAGCTACAGTGATCAAAATTTTAAGATTCTCGGAGAACATAAGTCCTATATATTAAAAATATCTAATTCTGCTGAAGCATACAATGTATTGGATATGCAGAATAAAGCCATGAAACACTTGGCGGTAACAGATATGGATTTGGGATTACCATTGCCTCTTCCATCCGTAAATGGCAAAGAGACTATCAAAATTGAATCGAATGGTGAATCGAATTATGTTCGCCTTCTTCATTATGTTAATGGCAAATTTATGAAAGATGTAAATCAATCAGATACTATGCTTTTTGAATTGGGAGCGTTTTTGGGAAAACTCGATCTTTCTCTTAAGGATTTTAAACACCCTGCATCAAAAAGACCATTTCCCTGGGATGTGCGTTTTATTGATTTTTTAAAATCACATCAGATTGATAATGTTCAAGATAAAGCGCTGATTGAGTTATTCTTAAAACAATATGAAACGTGTGTTTTACCGATGGAAGATCAATTACGGAAAATGGTCATTCATAACGACGGCAATGATCAAAATGTGTTGGTGAATCGCGCTGGCAGAACAACAGGAATTATTGATTTTGGTGATATGATTTATTCATATATTGCTTTGGAACCGGCTGTTTGTATGGCCTATGTCGCCTTAGAAAAAGGCGATCCATTGGATGCGATTGCTCAAGTCTTAAAAGGATTTCATCATACATTCCCTCTTAACGAAAGTGAATTGAAATCTGTCATTTATTTAATGTGCCTTCGTTTATGTATTTCAATCACTATGGCCTCTTACAGGAAAGCACTTTTTCCTCAAAATCAATATATATCTGTATCAGAAACACCCGCTCGCAAGTTTTTATATAAAATGAAAAATGAAAATTTGGCTGATTGGTCAGATAAATTAATTGCTTTTGTAAATGCTTGATAAAAATTTGATCCGTTTCCTTCGGGAGAAACATTTGAGTCCATCCATGAGTTTATCTTATGAAGAACCACTTCATGTCGTCCGCGGAGAAGGTCAATATTTATTCGATGCAAATGGAAAACGGTATTTGGATGCTATAAACAATATCCAACACGTGGGTCATTGTCATCCAAAAGTGGTAAATGCAGCACAAAAGCAATACGAAAAATTAAATACCAATACTCGATACCTTGACGAAACCATTATTAATTACGCCAAGGATTTAATTAACAAATTACCCGTTAGATTGGATATCTGCTTTTTCACCAATTCAGGGAGTGAGGCCAATGACTTGGCTCTGCGTATGGCACGCCATTATACACAAAGTAAAGAAACAATTGTATTGGATGGCGCTTATCACGGGAACCTGTCATCATTGATTGAGATTAGTCCCTATAAACATGATGGTCCGGGAGGCGCTGGGGCACCCGATTATGTCAATACAATTCCAATGCCGGATGCCTATCGAGGTAAATATCGTGGAAACAATGCAGCGGATGGATATGTTGACGAAGTAGAAAAAGTGATCAAACAGATTCAGAAAAATGGAAATAACATACCCGTATTTATTGCTGAATCACTCATGGGATGCGGTGGCCAATTGGTAATGCCAGAAGGTTTTTTAAAACGAGCCTATGAATTGGTCCGAGGGGCCGGGGGCATTTGTATTGCCGATGAAGTCCAGATCGGTTTTGGACGTATGGGATCCCATTTCTGGGGATTCGAAACTTGCGATGTCATCCCGGATATTGTAACAATGGGAAAATCCATGGGAAATGGCCATCCATTATCGGCAGTGGTTACAACACATGAGATTGCGGAAACCTTCAATAATGGTATGGAGTATTTTAATTCATTCGGCGGGAATCCAGTTTCTTGCGCTGTGGGCCAAGCCGTCCTTAACGTGATTGAAGAAGAAGGTCTGCAAGAAAATGCTGATGAAGTAGGAAATTATTTAATCGATCAATTAAACAAGATTGATAATTCTTTGATTGGACAAGTCCGTGGACAAGGCCTTTTCATAGGTATTGAGTTGGTAAAGGACAAGGATACATTAACTCCGGCTGCGAAAGAAGCGGATGAAATTGTGAATGCCATGAAAGATGCTGGAATCTTGATGAGTACCGATGGTCCGGATCACAATGTATTAAAAATAAAGCCACCCATAATATTTACACGTGAAAATGCGGATGAATTGGTGCTTAATTTGATATCAATATTTGACCAATTATCTTAAGTTAGATGAAAAAATATTCAATTCAATTTATAACAGTTATAACTGTTTTCTGGTTCGGTTGTGAAAATAAACAGCAATTTGAATGGGAAGATCCCACTATTACCCAAATTAATCAGGAACCACCACGGGCGCATTTTTTCCCATATGAATCTGAAGCATTAGCCCAGTTAAATGATCCCGACCGTTCACAATATTTTCAATCTTTAAATGGAAATTGGAAATTCAATTTTTCTCCAAATCCTGATGACAGACCAAAAAATTTCTATAAATCCAATTATGATGATACTAATTGGTCCGATATAAAAGTTCCAGGAAGTTGGGAAATGCAGGGCTGGTCCGTTCCCATTTATTTGGATGAGGAGTATCCATTTACATCCAATCCGCCATTTGTGCCTCACGACTTCAATGCAGTTGGTTCTTATCGAAAATCCTTTACCATCCCTAATGGCTGGGATGGCCGTCATATCTTTTTACGGTTTGGTAGTGTTCGATCGGCATTCTATCTTTGGATTAATGGTGAAAAGGTTGGTTATGCCCAGGGATCAAAAACACCGGTAGAATTTGATATTACCGATTTTGTTAAAACAGATGAAAACAATATTTCAGTGGAAGTATATCGCTTTTCAGATGGCTCCTATTTAGAAGGCCAAGATACTTGGCGGGTGAGTGGACTGGAGCGTGATGTTTATCTTTATGCCCGTTCAAAAACACGGATTACAGATTTCTTGATAAATGCAGATTTGGATTCGACTTTTAAAACAGGATTATTTTCAGTCAATATAGATGTAATGGATCAAACCACTTCTGATGAAACACTAACCGTTCGCGCCAAATTGGTTGAGCCCCTCCGACGAAATCGGGTGGTATTTGATTCCACAAAAACAGTTTTGATTGATTCCTTGAATTCAATTCAAATCGCCTCAATTGTGAAACGGGTAAAAACATGGACTGCGGAAGAACCAAACCTATACCAGCTTCAACTCTCTTTAATGAGTAATGTCGGACAAGTTATTGAGGCGTTCACCCAACAAGTGGGATTCAGAAAAGTTGAAATAAAAGATGGAAATCTTAGAGTTAATGGAATTCCCATAATATTTCGAGGTGTAAATCGTCATGAATGGGATCCGGTCGTCGGGAGATCCATTTCGGAAGCATCCATGATAAAAGATATTCAAATCATGAAGCAGCATAATATAAATGCTGTCCGCACTTCTCATTATCCCAATCAGGAACGTTGGTACGAACTGTGCAATGAATATGGATTATACGTTATTGACGAAGCGAATATTGAAGCACATGGCATGCGATTCCATGAGAAGGGTTTTGGTCTCATTGCCAATGATACATCCTGGACGGCCCAATGGCTGGATCGTGGCAACCGCATGTTTGAAAGGGATAAGAATCAGCCATCCATTATTATGTGGTCCATGGGGAATGAAGCTGGTGATGGGCAAAACTTTGTAGAATTATATCAATCATTAAAACAAAAAGATCCGTCCCGCCCGGTAGTTTATGAACCGGCGTTACAGGAAAATCATTCTGATGTTTATTTCCCTATGTATGATACTATTGAAGAAATTTCTGCCTATGCAGAAACCAATCCTGATCGTCCATTGATCTTGTGTGAATTCGCCCATGCCATGGGAAATAGCGTAGGAAATCTTATAGATTATTGGGAAACCTTTGAAAAATACGAATCACTCCAAGGCGGTTTTATTTGGGATTGGGTGGATCAAACCATTTTAAAAACTGATTCATCCGGCAGTGAATACTGGGCTTATGGTGGCGATTTTGGTACAGAATTCGCTGAGAATGATTCCAACTTTTGCGCCAATGGACTGGTGGCTGCCGACCGCAGTTTGAATCCCCATATTCTTGAAGTCAAAAAAGTGTATCAACCTATTCGGTTTAAAACGGATAATCTGAAAAGGGGAAGAGTCCGGGTTACTAATGATTATGATTTCGTGGATCTCAGTGACCTCACTTTTTCATGGTTAATTAAGGGAGATGATAAAACGGTTTCTTCCGGAAGGTTTGGCACACTTGATTTAGATCCGGGTGAATCTAGAACACTCCAATTTAATTTGACTAATATTCGTCCCAAACCCGGTGTACATTATTATCTCACCGTTCAAGCCAAAACAAAATATAAAAAACCATTGGTGCCCAGAAATCATATAGTTGCTTGGGATCAATTTGAGTTACCCATTTACCGTGAAGCTATGGCCCAAGATCCAACGGCATTGCCATCATTGAATTTATTCAAAAATGATATGGGTGTCGAAATATATGGTAAAGGATTTAAAGTCAAATTCAATCGGGAATCAGGACAGATCAGCGAATATGTCGTTAATGGTGAATCCATGTTAACTACACCGGCAGAGGCTCACTTTTGGCGGGCACCCAATGATAATGATCTCGGTAATGGCATGCCAGGACGAACACAAATTTGGAAGAATGCTGGGACTCGAATGAATACCAAAGTGGTATACAGCGCCCTGAAAAATAATACTGCAGAAATCCTCATGGTAGGGGAAGATTCACTCAGTAGTACTACAATCACATCCCAATATTATGTCTATGGAAATGGCGTCATAAAAGTGGCTCAAATAATTAATATTTCAGATACAACCCAATCGGAAATTCCGCGTATTGGAATGCGGTTATCTCTTCCCAGTTCATTCAACAAGGTAGAATGGTTTGGGCGTGGCCCCCATGAATCCTACTGGGATCGGAAATCTTCTGCTGCAGTTGGTCATTATTCCGGAAGTGTGTGGGAACAATCTTTTGCATATGTTCGCCCCCAGGAGACTGGGAATAAAACTGATGTCCACTGGATGGCCCTAACCAATGGAAAACAAGGTTTAATGGCTAAAGGGATACCTACCTTCGATGGCAGCGTGCACCAATATCCTTATTCCGATTTGGATTATATCCCGGCGAGTCAACGCCATGGTAAAATCGATCTTATGGAAAAAAATCATACAGACTGGCTCATTGATTATAAACAAATGGGCGTTGGTGGCGATAACAGTTGGGGGGCAAGGCCTCATGATAAATACACGCTTTATCCTGGCGAATATAGTTATTCTTTTATGCTTATCCCCTTCATGGAAGGTGACGATTTATTGGCTCTTTCAAAGACTTCCATAAAATAAAATTTCATGAACACTTTAACTCACTAGGACACTACAATGAATACAATCTCAATCATATCCTTTATCTTGGCCACCGGCGCTGTAGGTTTCTTCACCTATAAAATCGTCCATAAGATGAAAAAATCTGATAATGCCACGGAAGAATATTTTACCGGTGGACGTGCATTGGCCTGGCCTGTTGTGGCCGGATCATTATTATTGACCAATTTATCCACGGAACAATTGGTAGGATTGAATGGTGCTGTTTTTGGGGATAAGGCTTTAGTTGGTATAGCCTGGGAAGCCTTGGCTGCTTTTGCCATGATCGCCACGGCCTTGGTTTTCCTCCCTCGCTATCTTGCCAGCGGATTTACCACTACCCCGGCCTTCTTAGAAAAGCGATTTGATAAAACTACGCGATCTATGGTATCCGGATTATTTTTATTTGGATATGTAACAGTCCTACTGCCGGTAGTGCTATATACCGGATCCCTTGCCATGATCGGTATGTTTGATTTGAATTTGCCCCTTTGGCTTGTGGTGGCAACGATTGGCATTTTGGGAAGTGCTTATGCCATTTTTGGCGGATTAAAATCAGTCGCAGTTAGTGATACGATTAATGGTGTGGGGTTACTCATTGGCGGTTTAACTATACCTGCATTGGCGCTGGTAGCATTGGGTGATGGATCATTCTTTTCAGGATTGGCCGTTCTCACAAATAACAATCCAGAATATTTAACACCGCTAACAAATACAAATATAGATGGTAATGTGGTATCTGTGCCTTGGCCCACCTTATTTACGGGAATGATGTTTATCCAGGTGTTCTATTGGTCAACGAATCAAGTGATTGTCCAAAGGGCAATGGCAGCCAAGAGTTTAGCAGAAGGGCAGAAAGGTGTATTGTTTGCCTCCGCCATGAAATTGGTGGGACCGTTGATGCTCTGTCTTCCGGGGATTATTGCTTTGCACATGACCGACTTGACCATCGATAAACAAGATCAGGTTTATGGCGCGATAGTCCGCCACGTACTCCCGGACTGGTCATTGGGATTATTTGCGGCAGTATTGATGGGATCAATTTTGAGTTCATTTAACTCAGCATTGAATAGTGCGTCCACACTTTTTTCACTCCAGTTTTATAAAGGGTATATCAACAAAGAAGCCAGTGGTAACCAAATTGTATCAACAGGAAAAAAGTTTGGAATTGCATTGGCCATTGCATCCATCTTTATTGCACCCATGTTGGATCAAATGCAATCTATATTCGAATATCTTCAAAAAGTGAACGGACTATACAGTGTGCCAATTATCGGGATTTTTCTATTAGGGATTACCACCAAGCACGTACCTGCAATCGCGGCAAAAGTGGGGATGATAGTGGGAATGGCTTCCTACGCATTTTTTACATTCATAAATATCCAGGATGTACCGGAAATCTTTGCAAATAGTGATGGGGATCTTCATTGGCTTCATGGTTATTTCATTAGTTTTGTGGGATCCGTTTTGGTCATGTTGATCATTGGGAAGCTTAACCCAAAAACGGCTAAAGAGATTGCCATCAGCGACCAGCGGGATCCAGCCCCAGTGGATATGACTCCTTGGGCATCTGCAAATAAAGCATCCATTGCTATTATGGGTGTGACTGTTGGGATTTACTTATTATTAGTATTGATTTCAAATTAATCTGGGTATGTATAAGTTCATGAAAAATATTTTATATATCAAAATATTCATGTCAGAATTGGCTTATTTTCCCCACTAATTTTCTGGAAATAAATAAACGATTGAGTAAGCAAATGAAAATAGCATTCATAATGATATTAATAATCGGTTTTCTTTTTGGGGCATCAAGAATGTTTAAGAAAGGAGAGGACGTTTTAAAGGTGGGTGATGTTGCGCCGGATTTTACGCTTTTATCACAGAATAAAAAGAAAGTAACGCTGAAGGATTATCGCGGGAAAAGAGTCGTGGTTTATTTTTTCCCTAAAGCCGATACTCCCGGATGAACGAAAGAAGCTTGCGGGTTCCGCGATGCATTCTCTGAATATAAAAAAGCAAATATTGTTGTATTTGGCATTAGTTATGATTCGCCAGAATCATTAAAATCATTTAAGAAAAAGCATGTGCTTCCATTTACATTTTTGTCGGATAAAGAAAAAAATGTATCCAAAGCTTATGGTACAAAAGGGAGACTATGGCCCAGCCGAGCTACGTTTGTTATTGGCCCAGACGGACTGATAGAAAAAATATACAAAAAAATAAATGTCAATACACATGCTGGAGAAATTCTTGACGACATTTTGGCAAAAAAGTAGTTTAGCCCTCGTATTACTTTTGGGTTTACTTCAAGCCCAAGAGTCCAATCAAATTTATGGATTTATCACCGACGAAAATTCTGGTGAGGTGCTTATTGGCGCTAATGTATTTATTCAAGAGACGGGTCAAGGGATGGCCACAGATATAAATGGTTATTATGTTTTATCAGAAATTGAATTGAATGAAGTGTCTCTTGTCGTCTCATATGTTGGCTATAAACGATTTGAACAGATTATCAGTTTTAAAGAACCTTCAATTAATCTTGATGTTTCAATGAAAGTAGAAGCTATAGAAATCTTTTCAATTGACGTTACCGCTGAAGAAATTGAAAGATTAAATAAAATTGAACCAAGTCGCGTAAATCTTTCCCCGCGAATGCTAAAAGCACAACCAGCTCTGGCAGAGCCAGATATCTTTCGAACTATACAGTCCCTCCCTGGCGTTCTTACTAACTCAGAATTTAGTACGGGGCTGATAATTCGAGGAGGCAATACGGATCAAAACCTAATACTCTTAGATGGGATAACAGTTTATAATCCTTCTCATATGGGAGGGGTTTTTTCCAATTTTATTGTTGATGCGGTTAAAGATGCAGAACTCATTAAAGGAGGATACAACGCAGAATATGGTGGTCGACTTTCTGCAGTTCTAGATATTACAAGCAGGGAAGGTAATCGAAATAAATTTGAAGGGACTTCAAGTATATCTTTATTATCCGCTCAAACCACATTAGAAGGACCCTTTTTGAATGGAGCTTGGCTTTTTTCTGGTAGGCGAACCTACTTTGACTTACTCCTACCAAAGATATTACCTGAAGAGACGGCAGCTGCCATTCCTCCTTACTATTTTTATGATCTTCAAGGACACATTTTTACTGATTTGAATGAAAAAGATCGTATTTCTTTTAGTTTTTATAATGGAATAGACGATTTTGCATTTAATGACCTTTCATTAAATGCTTACTGGGGTAACAAAACTGGAAGTTTTGCTTTCAGGAGAGTTTTTACCCAAAAATTGATTGGAAATTTTCTTTTAGCTAAGAGCAGATTCTTTACAAGATTTAGTTTGGGTGGAGACTTTGGTCTCAATAGCGAGAATTATATTGATGACCTTACTGCATCTGCAGATCTTTCTTACTTTTTAAGTGCGGATTTAAATATTATTTTTGGTGGCCAATTAAAAAATTACAAAATTAGTTATGAAAGTTCTTTTGGAGATAGCTCAACTTTTAATCTTCCTTATGAACCATCTGAAACTTCCATATATACCAAAGTTAAATGGAAGCCTAATAGCAAATTAATTGTTGAACCTGGCATTCGGATAAATACGTTTACAGCTCATGATCAATCTTTCTACCCAGATTTTCGTTTTGGGATGAAATACATTTTGAATTCGTCACAATTCATCAACTTGGCAGTGGGGAATTATCACCAGTTTATTGAAACTTTTCAAGATGATTATAATCCACCTTTCCTTGATAATTGGGTGGCAATAGATAATTCTGTTGATCCGGCTATGTCAACACAATATGTTTTAGGATATGAGCAATATATAGGAAGAGAATATAAACTTCAGGTAGAAGGATATTATAAAGATATTAAAAATTTGTTAACTTTTGAGGAAAAACGTGCATCCACTGATGGGCAACTTCCATCTGAAAATTTATCAGATTTATTAAAGCCTGCAGATGGATATGCTTACGGCTTAGAATTATTTGGACAGAAAACAGCAGGCAAACTTACTGGCTGGCTGGCTTATACGTGGTCAGTAAGTAGAAAAAAAATGGATGGGAATGAATACTTTACTAACTGGGATCGTAGCCATGTATTTAATGTTCTAGGAAGTTATCAGGCAAATAAAAAATATGAGTTGAACTGGAAATGGACACTGCAATCGGGTCAGGCATATACACCCATAAATGGATATTTTTTGGAGAACTTGCCTGGGAATCCTGAATTTCAATATCGAACAATTCCAGGCACAAGAAATGGCGGGCGTTACCCTGCTTATCATCGTTTAGATCTTGGTTTGGTACGTCATTCTAAATTTAGAAACACAAAATTTGATGTATTTTTACAAATAATTAATACTTATAACAGAAAGAACGTTTTTCGTTACGTTTATAATTTAGGTAGTATATATAATGGAATAGATGATGATGGTGATTGGGATGTGCTAAAACATGATAAAAATAAAAACAAACGACCTGATGTTGGTGAAACAAACGTTGATGAAGCCGATGAGGGTCGCATTCAAAGACAGGCCTTAAATATTTTTCCTATTATTCCAACTATAGGTATCACTTTTGAATTTTAAAACATATAAAAAGTTAATCGTTATTTCAGGATTGATATTTATTGGATGTGATATTCAAGATGTTGATTCGCCTTACATAGAAAGAATTACAGTTTTTGCAAATATTCAAGCTAATCTACCAATGCTCGATACACTTTTTGTTTCTAGAACTGCTTCGATTGATGAAAAAATTGATTCTGAACAACTTTGGATCTCTAATGCTATTGTCAAAATTTCAGACGGAAAGCAAATCGAAACCGCATTCCCAGTAACGGGAAGACCGGGCCGATACTTAACTCGAAAAGATTATTTCTATAGACCTGGAACAAAATACAATTTAACAGTGGAAATTGATGGGGAAACACTGACCGCTGAAACAACTACACCAGAAAAAATGGTGATTGAATCAGTGAAAGATGATGTATATAAATGTAAGGGTGAATCAATCCCCATACCGAATATAAATACTAATAATGTATCCTTCTCAGAGAATGGTATATCTCCAACTGGAAGAATTGATACTGTTTCTTATAGGTCAGGAGAATGTTTTACCGCTAGCTTTGCCTCATATCCATTTTTTCAAATTGACTTTAATGTTGAGGAATATAGTACTGTGCGTATTTTAAACCTGGCACTTGAGGCAGATAAATTGGGAATTGAACCAGAGGATATGGATTATAATAGTAATGGAATTAGAGACAGTTCATTTGTGAACTTAATATATGATACAACTCGTGTATACAAAATTTGGAAAGGAGAGTATTACCGAGATAAGAATAATAATCCTTATCGACAAAACCCATGGGTTTGGACCGTAGAAACTGCTCCAGTTAATATGAGTTGGTTATTTTTTAATTATTACGGACTTCAACTGATTATTTTTCAAGCAACAGATAATAATTATTATCAATACCTTAAAGGTGACCCATTAAATCAAAATATTTATTCACTACCCAATTCAAACATTGAGGGCGGTTATGGATTATTCTCCTCAACTTACGCCAGTTATTTCTTAGTGTATCTTAAACCAGAAGAAAAATGAAAAAACTATTTTTGGTATTAATAATTTTTGGAGGATGCGAAAAAGAATCCAACTCAAATCCAAAAGGATTGAAAACGGAAAATGTGATATTAATTACTCTGGATGGCGTTCGTTGGGAAGATTTGTTTTATGGCGCCGATAAAAAGATTGTACTTGATACCTTGTTCGTAAAAGATGTTGAAGCAACTTCTGCTAAATTTTGGTCTGAGGACTATCGTGAAAGACGAAAATTAGTTTTCCCTTTTTTTTGGAACACGATTGGAGAACAGGGTCAAATCTATGGGAATAAAGAACAGGGGAGCGTCATGCGATTGACCAACCCATATTGGTTTTCCTACCCAGGATATAATGAATTGTTAGTTGGCTTTAATGACGATAGTGTGAATAGTAATGCAAAAGAATGGAATCCAAATATCAATTTGCTTGAATTTTTGGATCAACAGGAAGGCTTTGAGGATCGTGTGGCCGCATTTGCTTCTTGGGATGTGTTTGACTGGATTATTAATACGGAAAGAAATGATTTTACTATTAATTCTGGCGGGTACCCATTTTATGATGAAAAGCTTACTCCAAAACAGCAGTGGCTCAACACATTTATTGAAGATGTTCCCTCTCCATGGTATGGCAGTGCTGTACGTTGGGACGCGTTTACGTTTGAATATGCTTTTGAATATTTAAAACTGAATAAACCTCGATTCTTATATATTTCTTTTGATGAAACGGATGAGTTTGCACATCAAAGAGAATATGACAAATATTTAAATACAGCCAACCGGTCTGATGGTTATATAAAAGCGATTTGGGATTGGACACAATCCAATGAAATGTATCGGGGTAAAACAACTATGATGATAACAACTGACCATGGTCGTGGAAGTTATGAACATGGTGCTTGGGGTTCACATGGCGATGGTGTGCCGGGGGCTGAATTTCTATGGACAGCCATTATTGGTCCGGATACGCCTGCAATTGGTGAAATGACCAATACTGATACGATCGCTACCAGTCAATTGGCCACAACATTAGGCTATCTACTCGGCTATGATTTTATCAGCAACCAGCCCGTTGGTCATGTAGTTGATCCAATGGTTGGTTTGATAGAATAGACTATTTTATGGGGTACCTACCCCGTGAACCCATACCAATTGCCCCCCCAAATAAGCAGAAAAAGAAACTACAGCGACTAATAACAATAAAAAAGCGAATGCCAATTTGTCGATTCGAATGTCTCTCATATTCTTAAAGAATAATGTAATCCATGCGATAAAAAAAATGATGGATCCCCATACAACAATATTACCCATGAGTTCATGACGATTCATTAGTTCTATAATTTCGGATGAATATCCAACTTGACCGGCGTGAGCCATATCTTTTTCCCCCGCAATCGAAGCAAAAATACCAAAAAACGCAGCCATTCCAAGTAACCATAAACCAATGACTCTGCATATCCAATATGGGCGCCATAGTTGTATTGCATGAAGAATGAGTGCACCGTACAAAAATGCGATAGGAAAATGGACCAGTGTCGGATGAAGGGGTGTATTCATGGAAAAAATTAGTAAACATTCAAGGTTTAAAGGTATATTTCTTTTAGGAGCCATCAATAAAAACAATGGTTGTACCATTAGGAGGTTGTCATGAAAAAAATATTATTCAGTTTTATTGCGATTACTTCATTGAATGCCCAAGTCACATCTTCCCTTCAAACATGGGAAAACATTTTGCAAACACCGGAGATGTTGGCATATTTCGACGGCGTGTTTGAACATCTTGGAATTGTAGTGACGGAGACAAATGAACGTTTTACCATCCACCATTCTGGGACGCAGTTTAATTTTGAAAAAGGAATCAAAGATGGCGAAGTGGATTTTATTGTTCCTCTACAATCTCAAAATATTCAAAATATGGTAGCCCATGCAAAGGATGGGCAAATCGATAGTGCGGAATCATGGAGAATCGTTGATGTATTATTTACGCCTATGACAAAAGTCACACTCCAAACACCGGTTCTTGCTGTCAATTGGCGACGGAAAATGGCTGGCGTTGAGGATCTTATTCATGTTTATTTGATGAATCCTACCGGTGGTGAAGCGTCTAAGCACTCCCTCATTTATGTGAAGGACCAGTGGTTGGTAATCAAGGGATTGTATGGGAATCCACGGCGGACATATAGAATGTCGCCCGATGAGTCTTTAGAATATCAGAGAGTTATTTTTCGTGCCATTAAAAAAGATACATTTTGGGGATGGTGGCAATTTGGCAATTGGTATAAAGAATGGCGAAAAAAAGTATCCGTGACCCATTAATAATAAAAACCCCTCGGTATCGACGAAGATTTTTAATGTAGCCCGTAGGAGAATCGAACTCCTGTTGCCAGGATGAAAACCTGGAGTCCTAACCACTAGACGAACGGGCCATAATTGTGATTAATGTTCTAAGAACGGTGGCGAAATTATAGGATAAGGTGGATTAGCACCAAACCATATTCTATTATTTTTCAGAAATATCTAAAATATCCAGCAATTCGCCTCGTTCGTGGAGTTCCATTGTGATATCTGCGCCACCCACTAGTTTTCCATTGACAAATAGTTGAGGGATAGTAGGCCACCCAGAATGTTCTGATAATTTGACGCGAATCATGGGATCCTCGAGAATATTAATGTCTTGATAATCCACGCCGTAGTGATTGAGAATTTGAACGACTTGATTTGAAAAACCACACATGGGCATATCTTTCGTACCCTTCATGAATAGAGTGATTGCATTCTCGGAAATGTCTGATTTGATTTTTTCGATTAATTCCATTATTGATTCCTATGAATTATGTTTTACCCATTGCGTGGGCGAATATGTATTGAGTTGAAGCGCATGAATTTCTTTGGTTAAATGGTTTCCCACTGCTTTATACACTGTTTGGTGTTGTTCAACAAGGGAGAGACCTTCAAAGCTATCGCTAATCACAATAGCACTGAAGTGATCTTTCGTTCCGGTTGTATCCACCACTTCTACTTTAGCTTTGGGAATTCCCGCTTCAATTAATGTCTTTACTGCATTTGGTTCCATAAATTGCCTACAATTTTAGGGGCAGAAATTACAACGGTAATTAACAATATTATGTAATAATCATTATTGTATTTCAACAATTATTCCCAATTTCCTGTCTAATTATTGAGGAAAAAATGAAATTATATTCGTGGAATGTAAACGGCATTCGTGCCGCTGAGAAAAAAGGGTTTTTGGATTGGCTGGATGAAACTCAGCCTGATATAGTTTGTCTCCAGGAAACAAAAGCAAGAGTAGATCAACTGAGTTCATCCCTCATTGAAGACCATGGCTACCATACATATTGGCATTCAGCAGAAAAAGCCGGTTATAGTGGCGTAGCAACGTATTGTAAGTATGAACCGCATTATATTCAGGAAGGATTGGGTATAGACCGGTTTGATGCGGAAGGACGTGTATTAATTACGGAGCACGATGATTTTTTACTTTATAATATATACTTTCCCAATGGACAAAGGGACCATGGACGTCTCCAATATAAATTGGATTTTTATGATGAATTATTACCTGTAATTAATGAACAAGTGGATAATGGTACAAATGTGGTTGTAACCGGAGACTGGAATACAGCCCACCATCCCATTGATTTAGCTCGGCCAAAGAATAATTTAAAAACATCTGGGTTTATGCCCATAGAACGGATGCGTTTGGATACTTATGAATCTCATGGGTGGGTCGACACATTTCGACATTTTCATTCGGAGCCAGATCGATATTCTTGGTGGTCATATCGGTTTGGTGCTCGGGATCGAAATGTAGGCTGGCGTATTGATTATTTTTTTGTAAATGAAGGCTTTGTAGATCAAGTGGAAGATGCGGATATTCATGATGATATTATGGGCTCTGACCATTGCCCTGTCTCACTCACATTAAAGGGAGAAGGTATTTAATGCAAAAAGCAGATATTGTAAAAGACTGGATTAAACGATATACTGGAACATCATCGGATGAATTTGGGGATTGGATTCTATTAACCAATTTTCAGAATTACGTGGACAAATTCGCAGAAAAGTATGGTGTGGATACAAAGGGGAAAGAAGGACCCATGACCTCGGCAACCAACAACGATGGTGTTAGTATCATTAATTTTGGAATTGGCAGTGCTAACGCGGCTACAGTCATGGACTTGCTGTCTAGCGTCAAACCCAAAGGTGTCTTATTTTTAGGGAAGTGTGGTGGATTGAAAAAATCGACGGATATTGGTCATTTTATTCTACCAAGTGCTGCGATTAGGGGCGAAGGGACGGGAGATGACTATTTCCCAAAAGAAGTTCCGGCAATGCCTTCTTTTAAAATTCATAAGCATGTATCAGAATTATTAGTCAATCAGGAATTAGAATATCGAACAGGTGTGATTTATACCACCAACCGTCGTGTGTGGGAGCACGATGATGAATTTAAGAATTATTTAAGAAAAATTCGTGTATTGGGAATAGATATGGAAACGGCAACATTATTTCTCGTAGGATTTGCCAATGGAATAGAACGGGGAGCGCTTCTTTTGGTTTCGGATGTTCCCATGACCCCTGAAGGAGTTAAAACTGAAGATTCAGATAAGGCAGTGACTAAAAAATGGGTGGATCTCCATTTAGAAATTGGAATGAAATCCATGGAGAGTATCGGTAAAGAAGGGGAACAGATAAAACATTTTACCTATTAATGGGGAAACTAACTATTCGATCATTAAATCAACTGCAATTCCATCTGCAAAAGCGAATCCCGTGGGCGTGAGTTTTAAACGGTTGTTTTCTATGATATAAAAATCTCCCCATTTTGATTGATTCTGTTTAATTGAATGATAAACGGCGTCAATGTGGGAAGGTGGAATATTTGATAGATTTATTCCGTCCCGAATTCGTAATCCAAATCCAATTATTTCATTGGTCCGATCCTTATCGAATAATTTATAATGGTCCTGGCGGGGTAATTCTCTTTCATTTAATTTTTTAATATACCCATCTAAATTCCGGATATTCGAAAAGCGATGTTGTCCATCAAATCCATGGGCCGATGGGCCAAATGCCATATAGGGATCAATTTCCCAATAATGGAGATTATGTCTGCATTCTCTTTTTGATTTTGACCAGTTAGAGATTTCATATTGCTCGTATCCATTTTCACCCATAATGAATTGAGTCCATTGGTAATATTCAGAACTCTGGTCATCACAGGGCATGGTAATCAATCCTCGATTCACATATTGAAATAATTGAGTATTCTCTTCCACTGTTAGCGAATAGCAAGAAATATGCTCCGGATTCAAATCTATAATTGTATGCAAGTCCCGTTTCCAAATATCCAAAGTTTGTCCGGGGATATTAAAGATGAGGTCAAAATTGATATTGTCATATCCAGCTTTCCGGGCTGCATCAAATGTAGTAAATACTTCTTCGGGTCCATGAATCCGAGTTAAAAATTGGAGTAGATTGAGTTCCAATGATTGCACACCTATAGATAATCTGTTTATGCCAAGTTCGCGAAATGCCTTTAATCGTTCAATGGGCGCCTCGCCAGGATTAGCTTCAATTGTGAATTCTGTTACATGGGATAAATCAAATTTGTTATCCAATGTTTGTATCATTTTTTCAATATGTTTTGGGTTTATTAAACTTGGTGTGCCGCCGCCAATAAAAATCGTATCAATGGTCCAGTCGCTTGCATGGATTTCACATAATTCGATTTCTTTCAGAAGCGCGCCAAAAAAGGCCGGCATGTCTGAGTCTCTATCCGCGACGGAATAAAAATCACAATACATGCATTTAACCTTGCAAAATGGGGTGTGGATATAAATGCCAGCCGTTTGCATTGGCCGAGAAATTTATTCAGCTAAACTGTGAATATCATCCCGAATCAGGATGAGAATGGCCGACTGGGGGACAATAAGGTAATCTTCATTTTCGATTTTTATTTCGATCGATGCTTTATTTAGGAATAAAGCAATATCACCTATGTCAGCCTGGGTGGGTATATATTTAACAGATCCACCATCGCTCATTGACCAAGGTTCATCCAGATTATCTTCCGGATTACCCAGAGGTATCCCCGGACCCACTTCTACCACCACACCACTGAAGACTTCTTGTTTCTCAACTACGCTGGGCGGAAGGTATAAACCCGCTTTAGATTTCTTTTCACCTCTATCAGGGCGAATCAATACGCGATCGCCCACCACAAGTATTTGTTTATTTTTGCTATGCATAAAAGAAATTAGGGTAATTCAAACAGTTTGAGCAAGAAGGATGAAATGATTGAATTATGTAAGAAAAGGAACCGAAATTTATAGCATGAAAATAAAGATAGTTGAAACATCTGCAGAAAAGGAAGCGGTGCTCGATATTCGAAGGACTGTTTTTATTCAGGAACAAAAAATACCTGAACCCATTGAAATTGATGAAAATGAAGAGAAAGCCACCTATGTATTGGCCACGATAAATAAACGTCCAGTGGGTACATTTCGTTGGCGGAAAACGTTTAAAGGTATAAAATTAGAACGTCTTGCTGTTTTACAAGAGCACCGTAAACATGGAATTGGCGGTCAATTAACTCAGTTTGTAATTGATCAAATTGGTGATGAGGACAAAATTTATTTGAATGCGCAGGAGAATGTTATTCATTTTTATAGTCGCCGAGGGTTTCACCCAGTTGGATCAATTTTTAAAGAGGCGGGAATCCCACATCAAGAAATGACCTTTATTAGAGAATCTATTAATAAATGAATAGGTAAAAGCAGTCGTTTTTAAGTAATAAATTCCCACTTATATTCTCTTTGATTTCAATCATTCAAAAGACTAAGAAATAAACGCAATGTCAGGTTCAATCTATAGGCGTATGGGACAACTCTTGTTCCATTTCTGGCCATACATCCTCATCTCGTCTCTATCCGCGATCATGTTTGTATTGTTAAATAGTGCATCGATCTGGCTAACAGCATCCTTGATTAACAATATTTTATCGGACTTTGATCAAATTGTGAAATCTCAGGCCGAATGGGCAGGTAAAGTAGGATTGACGCTCAATGAAAAGCTGAAATATTGGACCAATGTATTGATCCTCAGAGAAACGCCTTTGGCATCGCTCAAAGTTTTATGCTATTCTATTTTGACTGTATTTTTCACAAAAAATATATTTTTATATATCAAAAATATCCTTCTAAGAATTGTTGAATTAAAGTTAGTTAAAGAAATTCGAGACAGTTTGTATATCCATATACAATCCTTATCTCTGGGCTATTTTAATAAGAAACAAACCGGTTCAATCAGCTCAATTGTGATAAATGATGTTGAACAATTACAAAGAGCACTGGGGGTGGTTTTCCAACGATTATTTGTTGAACCCGTCAACATCCTTACCTTCGTTGGTTTGCTTTTTATTATTAGTTGGAAACTGGCATTGATTGCCATAATTATTATTCCGTTGGCTGGAATAGCAATCATTGGAATTGGTCGGAGTATTCGCAGAAAATCCCGTCGAACGCAATCCAAAATTGCTGAAATAATGCAAATTCTTACGGAAACATTATCTTCAATTCGAATTGTAAAAGCTTTTGTTAATGAAAAGGAAGAAGTCAAAAAGTTTACCCGTAAGAGTGAACACTATTTCAAACTGCTTTTACAACGGGCACGGCTCGATTTAATAGCAGGGCCTATTACGGAAAGTTTTGGTGTAATCATTGGTGTTGTATTGTTGTGGTTTGGCGGAATGGAAGTATTGGCTAACCGTGGTGTGAGTGCAGAAGATTTCATTCGATTTATATTAATTCTCTTTTCAATATTGGGTCCCATTAAGCAGATGAGCAATGTCAATATCAAAATTCAGATGGGCGCTGCATCTGCCGAACGCATTTTTGGATTATTGGATACACCACTCGAAATTACCGAAAACCCCAATCCAGTTGATTTAGGGGTGTTTAAATCATCAATCGAATTTAATAATGTTCATTTTGAATATAATGATGGAGATGATCGGGTTTTAGATGAGGTGAGTTTTACCATCAAAAAGGGTGAAGTTGTCGCTTTGGTGGGTCCCAGCGGTTCTGGTAAATCAACCATCGCTGATTTAATTCCACGATTTTATGATGTTTCAAATGGGTTTCTTGAAATTGATGGACATAATGTTCGTAAAATATCTTTATCCTCTCTTAGGGGGAATATGGGGATTGTAACGCAAGAAATCATGCTGTTTAATGATACGATTCGGAATAATATTGCTTATGGTCAACCAAATGTAAGTGAAAATGCCATTCGGCAAGCTGCAGATGCAGCAAATGCGACTGCTTTTATTGAAGAAACACCCAATGGATTCGATACAATGATTGGTGAGCGCGGTGTGAATTTATCTGGTGGCCAAAAACAACGACTTGCCATTGCCCGGGCACTTTTAAAAAATCCGCCGATTCTTATTTTAGATGAAGCCACATCTGCTTTGGATACAGAGTCAGAAAAAATGGTTCAAAGAGCCATTGAAGTATTAATGAAAGACCGAACCGCATTGGTCATTGCCCATCGTTTATCTACCGTTCAAAATGCAGATAAAATCATTGTGCTGGAAAAAGGGAAAATTATAGAGGTAGGTTCACATACAGATCTTTATAATAAAGGTGAACTTTACAGGCGATTATATGACATTCAATTTGAATAAAGAACTTCTATGGAAAAAAAATTAAATATATTTTTTAGTAACTCAATCTCGGCCCATAAATGGGGCGGGGGAGAGAAATGGATGATTACAGCAGCTTGTGGTCTTAAAAACCGTGGGCATGGAGTGACTGTTTCGGGAAAAGCAAATTCCGTTTTTTTGAATAATGCTGTGGAAGCGGGGCTCGATATTATTCCCCTTAATATTTATGCAGATTACAGCCCATTAAAAATCTGGTATACAAAGCGTGTTCTCCAAAGGAAACAAGTGGATGTGATCATGTTAAATTTAAATAAGGATATTCGCGTGGCAGGGATTGCTGCACGAATGGCGAATGTACCCGTTATCGTAGCCCGAAATGGCATCCAGCTATTTTCTGATAAATGGAAACATAAAAAAACCATTGGGCTTGTGGATGGCATTATTACTAATTCAGAATCAATTAAAAATGCCTACAATGGTTTCCCTTGGATGGATAAAGAGAAAACAACGGTGATTTACAATGGTTTAAAAATGAACGGTGCCGTTAAGCCAGCTGACGTTCAAACTATTTGGAATATACCTAAAGACCATTTGGTTTTTGTTGCTGCGGGCAGATTAACAGGACAGAAAGGATTTGATTTACTGATTGAAGCCACCCGCCGAATGAATGGAAAACATCAGCCGTTTACACTATTGATTGCAGGAATGGGTAAAGATCGTAAATCACTTGAAAAACAGATTGCAGAAAGTGATTTAAACGGTCATGTGAAATTAATTGGTTTTCAAAATAATCTTTCTGCTATTCTCAAAGCAGCCGATTATATCATTATGCCTTCAAGACAGGAAGGAATGCCAAATGTTGTGATGGAAGGTATGGCCCTTGGGAAACCGGTTTTAGCTGCAAATGTTAATGGTGTCCCCGAACTGATGTCCCATCGTAAAACAGGATTTATTTTTAAGTCGATGAAGGTAAGTTCAATTTGTGAAGCAATGGCATTTGTAATGAATCATCATGGCAGCGAGGAAATAGCCAATTGGGGTATTGCAGCTAAAAAACATGTAACGGATCACTTTACGTTGGATACTATGATTGACCGGTTGGAATCCTATTTTTATGAGCAATATGCCCAGACACACCGTTAGCCAGGCCCGTTCTTTTAAAGAAAATCCAAGACATTACCCTCGAAAATTTCAAGTGGGGGTATATAATACTTTTTCAAAACGCCTTCCATACCACCCTTTACCATCGAAGCCTCAAAGAATCCTGATTCAAGCTCAGGAAAAAATTGGAGATGCCATATTATTATTTCCGATTATAAGTGGATTAAAAAAACAATTTCCATCATCCATCATCCATCTTCTTTGTTCAACCAAAAATAAGCACATATTTGAATCACATAAAGATGTGAAAAAAATAATGGTGTATCGTTCCGGATACAGTTTTTGGCAATCCCTTAAGGAAACACATTACGACCTATTTTATAACCCAAAAGATCATCCTTCAATTACAGGAATTAATATTGCAAAAAAAGTCAGAGCAGATGTGAAAGTATGCATTGCTGACCGAAGACAGGAACAATATTACAATTATGGGATAACTGTAAATCAGTCAAATCATATTTTAGAAAAAAATGGCGCTATTCTCCGGGCTTACGATTTTGGTTTTAAATTGGAACCTACCATACCCAATGTCTCATTAACCGATCCAAAAGAAAAAAACCATATTTCAATAAACTTATCAGCCGGGAGCAATACCCGAAAATGGCCATTAAACAATTGGATATCTTTGATAGATTTTATCATCAAAGAAAATGAAGAAATTGTGATTAATTTATTTAGCTTTGGTAAAGAAGTGAAACAAGGCCAAAAATTAAAAGATCGATATAATTCATTTATAAAATTATGCCAAATTGATTCCATCCTTGATGCGGGGCCGATTATTCAAAAGTCATCCCTATTAATTTCCCCCGATACAGCAATGGTTCATATTGCAGATGCAGTGGGGACGCCAATTGTAGGGTTATACTCTGGGGATGATCGAAATGTGGCAAGATATCGTCCTTATTGGATGAAACATAGAATTCTTCAGTCTCCCTCATTATCCATTCAGAATATTGAACCATCCGAAGTTTTCCATGCATTAAAAGAATTGATGAAAGTAAATGCCTAAAGTTCTTTTCGAAAACCATCATCTTTATTATTTGCCTAATTTCATTCCCATTATAGAAGAAATGCGCCGGAGGGGTGAATATGAAATTGTGGCTTCTATTCCATCGATAATGGACCAAAAAGAGAAAGATATATTTCACGCTGCATGCAAAAAATTAAGTATAGACACTGTATCTGACATTGATGAAGAATCACGTATTCGTATATTAAAGCAGAAGAAATTTGATGTTGTTGTGGTCGGAAATGTTGGTCAGCTTAAACCCATTGTTAATGATGATGCATTGGCTGTTATGGTTTATCATGGGATTGGATTGAAACAATCTTACTATAATGATATTGATAAACGAATTGATTTGCGTGCAGTTGAATCAGAATCTCGGTTACTGGAATTAAAATCTCATGGCCATAATAATTTAGTACTTACAGGATTTACCAAATGTGACCCCCTTGCATTTAACACAGCATCTAATGAATATAATTTGGAAAAATTCGGATTGAATCTCAATCAAAATACAGTATTATACGCTCCTAGTTTTTATCCATCTTCCCTGGATGATTTGGCACCAATATTGGAGAAAGTTAGTTATGAAATCAATATAATTATTAAGCTTCATAATTTCAGTTGGTATCAGGATCGATACATTTATCAAAGTAAGAAAATGAAAAAAATAGCCAATGAGTTTCCAAACATATATTTAGCCCCGCCTGAAGATTATAATATAATTCCTTATTATAGTTTGGCAGATTTACTTGTTTCAGATATTTCTTCAACCTTGTTTGAATTTCTGTATTTAAATCGCCCGATCATTATGGCGGAATGTGTTAAGCTTAGGTTAAAACATCGTATTTTTAAAAAACGATTTTTTAAAAAAATGGATTTAGAGCGGATGGAAGATATTAATTTTGGTTTTCGACTTACAAACCCGGAAGATTTACCTGCACTCGTATATCATGCTCTTGAGTATCCGGATGATAAAGCGACTGAACGTTTTATTGCGCAAACCGATTATCTATATAAAGTCGATGGTCAAGCAGCCGATCGTTTGGTAAATGCAATTGAAAAAAAATTGACGGGAATTTCAAATTGAGGATTGGTGTGTTTTGTCCAAACTGGGTGGGCGATTCTGTCATGGCATTACCATTTTTAACTGCCTGTAAACAAGAAAATCCTGAATCAACACTCTTGGTTATATGTAAATCTTGGGTTGCACCTATTTTTGAGAATAATCCATTTGTTGATGGCATCGTTTCATTTCAAAAAAAAGATTTAAATGGGTATCGATCTACCCATAGTTCTGGTCAAAGTTTAAGGGCTCTTGATTTAGATTACTTTTATTTATTGTCTGATTCTTTTCGTTCAGCTTATTTGGCTAATAAATCGGAATCAATTCAACGGATAGGATATCCTGGCCAAGGCAGATCTGGGTTTTTGACTCAAATAATTCCGAGACCAATTCGAAAGATACATCGAACCGAGCAATATTTAGGCTTATTGAATCGTTATTCTGGGGAAATAAATCTTGAACTGTCGAGTATTCAACTATTTGATGAAGAAAAATCGTGGGCCAAAGATCAATTAAATCAGTTAGGCTTCTTAAAACCCATAGCATTTTTCCCATTTAGTGTTGCATCCTCGCGATCAATACCTCAAATAAAAGCATTAGAAATCGTTGAAAAAACGACTGAACCTATCGTTGTCTTTGGTGGAAAAGGAGATCAGGAGAGAGCGGAAATATTGGTTTCAGCCTCCCCAAAAAAGAATATAGTTACGGTGGCAGGGCATTACAATTTGAGAGAAAGTATGGCTTTGATTTCAGAATGTAAAGGTGCAATTGCTTCCGATAGTGGGTTGGGGCATATTTCACTAAATTTGGGTGTACCAACTGTTTCACTTTTTGGTGCTGGAGATTCTGATATTACTCGACCACTTGGAGCTATCAGTAGAATTATAAATGAGAATGTTGAATGTAGCCCTTGTTTAAAAAATAAGTGTGATAATAGAGACGACCCTCTTTTATGCCTAAATGAGGTCAGGCCTGATTTGCCTTGGGAAGTGCTAAATGAATTACTGGGTAAGACTAATCCTAATGGGGGTTAGAAAAATGTCCCAGGTTTTTTTGGACTTTTTTTAACAATTCTTTTGTGATTTGTGTATAGTCAACACCTTCAATACTGGATATTGGTTTATCCAAAATCGTTTCGAGGTTCCCGGCTTCGATTTTCCCTTTAGATAATGTGAATTCTAATTTCCAATCCGAATCAGCGATTAGGAACTTTTTTGGACGGTTTTTTATTTCACATTCCTGCACAATAGCAAAATCTAAATCTTTATTATATTGTAATAGAGATTTTCCTGAGAACAGTTGATTGTTCGGAATGGAAACCCCCATAAAATCCATAATAGATGGCATAATGTCTGCATGGCTTGTTACTTTGTAATTGGATTTCAAGATTCCCGGTAGATGCATTACAAACGGGGTTGAAGATTGAACATTTTTTAATGAATATGAATGTGCAAAACGACCGAATTCATTGAATTCTTCTCCATGATCTCCCAGTATAACTATAATCGTATTTTCAGATTGCCCACTTTCTTTGATTGCATCCGTTATCTTGCCAATAAGGTGGTCGGCATAAAAAGCACTGTTTTTATACCGATTAAAAACCAAGTGGGATTCTTTTTGAAGTTCTGGCTCATATATTTGATAATGCCGGTCAATGTATGGCTTGAACTTGCCAAATGATTCGGGGAAATAATAATTATAGTGTGTAGAATAAAACCAAAGGTAACTCATTGAAGGTGTTGAGGGTTCTCGACTTTTAAAATTGGTTAAAAATTTATCTACCATCATTTCATCCCATTTATATAAATCACTACGTTTCACCATAGGGTGACCTAACCCGCCACCGTATCCCGTGAATTCGTAAACGTTGTCAACTGCATCAGTAAATATATGTTTATTCATATCTGAATAGCCTAATGCTGTTGTGGTATATACATCAATATTATATCCAAGATGATCTAAAATAGTCAAAGCGGTCGGTTGATATTCTGCTTTGTATGATGGATACCAGTAAAATGGTGTCATACCAGTTAGTATACCAAAAGTGCCATTGCCAGTACAATTGCTATTACTGAAATGTCGGTCGCTGGAGATCCATTCACGACTAAGCCGGGAAAGGTTTGGCATAATTTCTGGTATTTTCATGTCTGATCGCAGGCTTTCGAAAACTAGAAATACAATATTGACATTGGTTTTTTCTGCAGTAATGTTTGATATATTCCGCTTGAATTGACTCTGAGCTAAAAGGAAATCATTTTCAAAATTCCATGTAATTTTTGCTGCTTCTCTTTCGGAATCTGGTGACGTATGAATAATGGGTTTCCATACTTTGCTCATTTTAAGAACGGTATAAGAGGGGATAGAGGCCCAATATCCATTAATTCTTTCTCGATCCGTGTAGTGGAAATAGGAGAATAACAATTTTTCTACCATTGATAAATAGATTAATATTTTAAATGCTATTTGGATATTTTGAGAGGTGAGTTCTGATCCTTTATTTCTTTTATTTTCAAATACCCAATTAGAAATAAATAAAGATATCCATACCCAAATACAAATGCCAAAGATTTGAATCCCTAGAGAAAAAAGGTCAGATGATCGTACGCCTAAATCCTGCATGACACCAGTTTCAAAAAGTATTCCAAATAATTTTATATTAAAATGATCCCGATATATTGCGAGCACCTTGGCGTCAATTCCTGTAAATATATAGGTGAAGACTAAAAGGGAACTGGCCAAATACCTAAATTTATTTTCGTCTGATTTAAATAACTTAGAAATTCCTTTGGTAAATGCTTTAATGGTAATGATTAAAAAAAGAGGCGTATTCACGGCCATAATAATTTGGAATACACCCATTTCACCATGACTTAAATACAGAGATGTATTTACAATATAAATCGTTAATCCCAGCCAATTTAGAATATAGAAAATAGTTAATCGTGTCATTTTGTTACTTTTATTTATGGTTGAATTTAGGATAAACAAATTAAGCGGATAAATTAATATCATGACAATAACTATCAGCGTTAATTTCTCAGCTTATGAAAGCTGTAATCCTAGCTGCTGGTGTCTCTCGCCGGCTTTATCCCATGACATATGAAATGCCAAAATGTCTGATTGAGGTGGGTGAGAAACCTATCTTAGACCATCAGCTTATTGCATTACAATCAGCTGATGTCAATGACATCGTTTTGGTGGTGGGTTATTACCGGGAGGCGATTATTAATCATGTTCAAACAAATTTCCCGGATATGAATATTGAATATGTGATAAACCACCATTATTTTGAGACCAATACAGCATATTCGTTGGAACTTTGCAAAGACGCGATAAATAATCAATCATTTATTTTGATGAATGCGGATGTGCTATATCCCAAGGAAGTATTGAATCGCGTAATTCACGCCAACCATGGTACATCTTTAGCCGTAGAAATCAAATCTTGTGGAAGAGAAGAGGTTAAGGTCATCGAAGGTGATGGCAATCGATTGGTTGCCATAGGAAAAGAATTGATTGAAGATAATGCATTGGGTGAATTTATTGGTGTTGCAAAATTTTCTGCTAAGTTTTCAACTGCCTTTGGAGATTCACTTAACCGTCTTATTTCTGCGGGTGGTACAGCCGATTACTTTGAAGTCGCCATTCACCCTCTCATGTCAGAATATCCAGTCTATTATGAAGATGTATCCGATTTGCCTTGTATTGAGATTGATTTTATTGAGGACCTGAAAAAGGCCCGCGAACTTGTCAAGTCTGACTGGTTCAATTAATTCCCCCTGTGTTTCCTGATTATCTGATTTTTGATTTTGACAGTACCTTCATCACAGGGGAGTTGTTAGAAGAGTTTGCTCGTATTACCTTAAGGAATCATCCAAATAGTTTGGAACATTTAGCCGAAATTAATGAATTAACCCATGCGGGGATGGAAGGGAAAATACCGTTTGATGAATCATTGTCAAGGCGTATGCGCCTATTGGAAGGATCAAAACAAGATGTTCAAGAAGTAACAGAAGTTTTAAAAAAACAAATCACACCTTCAATTGAGCGTAATAAAAAATTTATCCATAATAATGCACAAAATATCTTTATTCTATCTGGTGGTTTTAAAGAAATAATTGTTCCAGTCGTATCAGAGTATGGAATTCTGGATGAACATATTTTTGCCAATGATTTTATTTATGATTCAGATGATGCAATTATTAAAGTAGATCCTAAAAATATAATGGCCACAGGAAAAGGAAAGGTTGCCCAAGCTAAGGTTTTAAATTTTAGTGGAGATGTCCATGTGATTGGTGATGGGTTTACAGACTATCAAGTCAAATCTGAAGGACCGGGGACTTCATTTTTTGCATATATTGAAAATGTAAAAAGAAATAATGTTTGTGATGTGGCTGATATTATTTTAAATAATTTTGATGACTATATTTCGTATCTAATGGATTAATCAAATTTTACATTGGCCTATTTATATATTAAATTCTATTTCAATATACACGAATATTATAAGGGGGTCATATGCTACATAAAATATTATCCGAAAAAATCCCAATTTGGCAGGATGAAATTCGATCTGTTATTCAAGAAAAAGGTAATCAAAAAGTAGGAGATGTTATTGTCTCCCAACTTTATGGTGGGATGCGTGGTATAAAAGGCCTTACTTGCGAAACTTCTGCAGTTTCAGCAGATAAGGGGCTTATCATTCGAGGATATCCTCTACTAGATATCACTCATATTTCACCCGAAGAAGTATTTTACCTTTTATTAACCGGTGATCTTCCTAATGATGATCAATTATCTGATTTACAAGCACAGTTGAGATCTCATCAAAATATTCCAGATTATATTTGGAAAATATTAGAAGCTATGCCTAAAGATTCCCACCCCATGACTATGCTGACAGTGGCGATCCAAAGTATGCAAGTGGATAGTCTGTTTGCCAGTAAATATGATGAGGGAATTCCAAAATCAGATTATTGGAAGTGGACATTAGAAGATGGCATTCGGTTGGTGGCAAAAGTAACGGGAATAGCAGCAGGTATTTATCGCCTCCGCTTTAATAAAGGCGATAGGATCGCACCTGATAATAGTATGGATTGGTCGGGTAACTTTGCCCATATGATGGGAATTGAAGGGGACGATTTCAAGAAATTGATGCGGCTTTACTTAATGCTTCATTGTGATCATGAAGGCGGAAATGTAAGTGCATTCAGTGGTTTAACTGTTGCGTCTGCATTGTCCTCACCATATTTATCTGTTGCGGCAGGTCTAAATGGATTGGCCGGGCCACTCCATGGACTGGCAAACCAAGAATGTCTCAAATTTGTTTTGGAGGTACGAGATCACTTTAATGGTGCACCGTCTCAAGAAGAAATGAAACAGTTTTGTTGGGATCGATTAAATAATGGTCGAGTCATCCCTGGGTATGGTCATGCTGTACTTAGATGCCCAGACCCACGGTATACTGCCTTTATGGAATTTGGGAAAGAACATATTAAGGATGATGATGTTTTTTCTATTGTAAGTACATTGTTTGATGTTGTTCCGCCAGTACTACAAGAACAGGGGAAAGCCAAAAATCCCTGGCCCAATGTGGATGCAGCATCCGGATCACTTCTCTATTATTATGGCTTAACTGAATTTAACTATTATACAGTGTTATTCAGTATTTCTCGAGCCATGGGGATGATTTCTCAAATGGTGATTAATCGTGCCATGGGAATTCCCATTACCCGTCCAAAATCCGTAACGACGGAATGGATAAAGTCTAATACATAGATCGCTTCTTACAACCTTTTTAATTAATGAATAATCTTATGCGGGTTTTAATTTCGCTTGTGGCTGGGTCTATCCTTCTTTTTGGAAAGGCCAACTTTACCCGAAGTCAATTTGATAAATATCAAAAAAGTGATGGGCGAGTAAAAGCATGGATATATTTTATTGATAAAGGTGATAAGACCTCTACTCTTTTAAAAAAAGCTGATGTTCAATTCAGCCAGAGAATAATTAATCGACGTCAAAAAGTGGGGATTTATGAATCCACATGGTTTGACATTCCTGTAAATGATTCTTATATAAGGAAAATTACTCAACCCAATATCAGGATTCATCACACCAGTCGATGGTTTAATGCAGTTTCTGTTTCAACTACCATAAATGAGTTAGAATATATTGCTCAATTGGATTTTATTAAATCAATTCAACCAGTAAATCGCTATAATAAACCAATACCAATTCCAGAGAAATTTGATGATAAACCAACTTATTCAAAAAGTAAAATTATTGGGTTGGATTATGGAAATTCTAAAGAACAAATCGAACAAATAAAGGTGGACAAAGCCCATGCTGCCGGTTTTTATGGCCAAGGTGTTAGGATTTTAATGATGGATACGGGCTTTGATACCAGCCATGCTATTTTTGATTCTTTAACAATTATCGCGCAAAAAGATTTTATTGATGGAGATTCGGTGGTTAAAGATGAAGCAGGTAAAGATCCAAATGGTCAACATAATCATGGCACATATACGTGGTCTACATCAGGTGGATATGCTCCGGGTGAACTCATTGGTCCTGCATTTAAATCTGAATTCTTATTGGCAAAAACAGAACGGGTAGATGAAGAAATCCAGCAAGAGGAAGATGATTATGTAGCTGGCTTAGAATGGGGAGAATCTTTAGGCGCTGATGTGGTTTCTACATCCTTGGGTTATTTGGATTGGTATACCTGGGAAGATATGGATGGTAATACGGCTGTCACAACAAAAGCCGTTGATATTGCTGTTTCACTGGGCATGGTTTGTGTCACGGCGGCCGGCAATGAAAAGGGCGGAGAATGGAACCATATTATTGCACCGGCGGATGCCGATTCTGTTATTGCGGTTGGTGCCGTGGATAAAGATGGTGAAATTGCTACATTCAGTTCCCGCGGCCCCAGTTATGATGGACGGATCAAACCTGAATTATGTGCCCTCGGCGTTAAGACTTATTGTGCTCGCCCCGGGAGTAAATATCCGTATGGAAATGTTAGTGGTACCTCTTTGGCAACACCATTGGTTGCCGGTGCGGCTGCAGTACTCTTGAGTGCCCATCCAGATTGGACACCAATGATGGTTCGGGAAGCATTAATGGGTACTGCATCTCGTTGGTTAATCCCAGATAATGATTATGGATGGGGAATAGTTGATGTATGGGCCGCTATTAACTATGGAAATTTCACTACGAGCGTAAAAGATGAAAACTTTATACCGAATGAATTCTCAATTGTAAAGGCTTATCCGAACCCGTTTAATCCGGAAATTAATTTTAAAGTAAATGTGGGAAGAACAGGAGCAATATCGCTCTCGATCCTGAATTTATTGGGACAGCCGGTTGCTCAGGTTCATAGCGGAAAAGTTTTGTCTGGGATTCATTCTTTAAAATGGACACCTGTAAATATCCCAGCCGGAATATATTTTGTTAAATTAGATTATGGCGCTGGGACTGAAATAAAAAAAATTACTTATCTGAAGTAAATTATAAATTCGTCCAATCTTAAAATCGATTAGGTTGGCGCCCAAGGGAAATGGTCATTCTTTCTATTAATAAATGAGAATTTAGTCCGTAAATTCAACCTGAAGGAGAATAATGTTATGACAAATGATTTTGATGATGAATTAAAACGAATGGATGAATTGGAACAGGCATCCGATGCACCAATTAATAAGGCATTATCTTTAGAAGATACAATTTCCAGTTTAGAATTAAGGAACCACCCTGTTGTCCAATCTGGGTCGACGCTAAAATTTGTAATAGATATTTTACGTGAGAAAAAAGTGGGTGCGGTTATGGTTGAATCTAGTCGGGAAATTGTGGGCGTCATGACGGAGCGAGATTTTCTACTCCGCGCCATATCAAAAGGGTTGGATATGAATAAAGAACGCATTGAGGATTATATGACAGAGAATCCAGAAACATTAAATGCGGAGGATCCCATTGCTTTTGCCCTTAACAAAATGCATGTGTTTGGTATCAGACATATCCCGATTCTGAATCAGGATCAATCAATCTATGGATTAATTTCGGTTAAAGATATTATTGCCCATATTGGGAACTACTTTTCAGAACAAATATTAAATTTACCGCCTCAACATGGCAGAAGTGCATTGGATCGGCCAGAAGGAGGATAATATTCCCTCGGGATATATTATTATTTTTTCTATCATTCCGTCTTAGTTTTTCATCATGACACGGCTCATTTTTACCAGTTTGTGTTTTCTGATAATGTTTGGATGCGCATCCCACCCCACAATCAACCCCCATTTGCCGGAAGCGGGAAAAGTTAAAAAGGGATATGCTCTATCAACTGAAAATGTGTTTCCCTATCTATGGGTCAGAAAAGGGTTATCCGATAAAAGTGAAATTGGTTTTCGCCTCGGTTTACCCATTTATGGTACAGGTGTCGATTACAGCCGTGTTTTGTATCAAAAGGACAATAAATGGGATATGATCAATTTGGCTTGGTCTGTGAATCCAAATTTTAATATGGATGGTACTTACTATAAATTCAAGACTAAAAAAGGGAATGACGGCTTTCTAAAATCTCGTTGGTGGGGTATTCGGGGAATGATCATTCGAAATGGCATTACAAATCATACAAGCAATCGATTTGGCTTGCTAATGGGGTTTCAGGGAAATCCGAGATGGGGAATAGAACTCGGTTATTTTCATGACCCAACAGCTATGCCGATTACAGAGATTTTCAACCCAAAATGGGACCCGACAGCTGAGGGTATTTCTACTCGATTTGAAGATAAGCCTATGAAAGATCCAGCCACAGGATTTCCATCCGAATACTCACGGTTGACCGGCCTTTCTTGCAGTATCTTTTTTGACCTTGATGCACCAAAGAAGAAAAAGTAACTTTTTTCTGATTTTAGATTTTTAAAATGTCTTTACCCCAAAGAATTAAATCCTATTTCGACGTTGCCGTCGCTATGGACTATGACGGTCCATCCAAGGCTCACCCAATCATTGTATTAAATGCATTAAAAAATATTATTGGGGATAATCGAAACAATCCTTCCCAAAAATTGCTGGATTCCATGGCTAACAAGTCTGAAATATATCCACAACGCACAGATGATCAGAAAGTATTAGATCGAGTAGCGAAAGATGGTTTGGGTCAGACCGTCTTCATTTCAGATTTAGAAGATGCTTGTCAAAGTGGAAATTCTCTTAGAATGGAGATTGAAGCCGCCAGAATCAATTGTGTGAGTGAAAATGGTTTAGGTGGGTTAGAAGTCCTGAGTGAAGTCGCCTTGCAGGATTATGACCGGTTCGGTATTTTTGTCTATCACCTTCAACGGTCCAATGTTTTTCAGCGGGATAAAGAAAATACATGGCCCTACACAAGATGCCTTCTCAAAGAAATCGCAAAATCATCCTTACCTGAACCCCATGAAAAGATGGACCAGAGATCAGAGATCATGGGCCAAGTACCAACAGATAGTAGTGAATTAAGTCAAATTGCAGCAGCAAGACGATTATGGGAAGGGGATTACGTCAGAATCAACGGATATCGCAGGGAACTCTCACATTGGTTTAGCAAATTAAATGTAGAGGGAGAAAAAATGATTAATAAAAAAACCGTTGATGTGTTATTAGATTATGTCCAAAATGGCGGCAATTATTTTATCGAATTGGCAGAGAATTTGATTAAAACTACGGGTTGGGAAGCCAAAATTATACAATTAGAAGCATTACGCTTTTATGCGAAAAATACATCTCTCAAAGATCTGCCAACAATTTTATCCCATTTGGAGGTAATAATTTCATGAATATTGGCGGTTACGACCTTTACAGCATTGAGACCAGCCGGTTTGGTTTGGATGGTGGCGCTATGTTTGGGATCATACCGAAGCCCATATGGGAGAAGGAAGCGCCTGCGGACGATCAGAACCGCATCACCATGGTCACCCGTTCCTTACTTTTAGTGGGGCACGGTAGAAAAATTATTGTGGATACCGGGAATGGGGACAAGTGGCAGGATAAATTCAAAGCAATTTATAATATTGATACAGAATCCGTGAACCTGAATGAATCATTAGCAAAATATAATTTTACGACAGATGATATTACAGATGTCTTCTGTACCCATATGCATTTTGACCATATTGGTGGAAATACAAAATTAGTGAATGGAAAACTGGAACCAGTTTTCCCCAATGCCACTTATTGGATGCAGAAAGAAAATTGGGATTTGGCTAATTCACCATCGGAAAAGGATCAGGGCAGCTTCATGGAAGCAGACTGGTCTGTGTTATCGGAAAATGGTATGATCCATTTGGTCGATGGGAAAGAACCCTTTTTACCCGAAATTAATATGGAATTGTCCTACGGCCATACCACGGGTATGATGCTGCCCAAAATTCAAGATAGCTCTAATACCATTGTTTACATGGCAGATCTTATTCCTATGGCAGCTCATATTCCATTGCCATGGGTCATGGCCTATGATATACATCCCGTCCTCACAGTCCAGGAAAAGCAAGAATTCCTTCCGAAGGCTGTGGAAGAAAATTGGATTCTATTTTTTGAGCATGATCCTGTCCATCAGGCTTGTACCGTTCATTTTGACGGAAAGCATTACCGCCTGAAAGAGTCGGTTATCATTAGTGGATGAAACTGCAGAAATTAAAACCCTCTTTCAAAAGGGGTTATCCGAATATGAAAAAGGGGATTATTTTGAAGCGCATGAAGCGTGGGAAGATCTATGGTCTGATTACTATATTCCCGATCGGAGGTTTATTCAGGGGCTGATTCAACTTTCCGTTAGTTTTGTTCATTTAGGGAATGGCAATATGGTTGGTGCTAAAAGTTTATTGAAAAAATGTCAGGATAAATTTTCTGATTTTTCAGAGATTCAGAGGGGTATTAATTTAGTAGAATTGACATCCGCTATAGAAGCGGTTGAATTGGTTTACGAGGATTTGAAACATACATCAGAATTTGACTGGGACCTAGTTCCGAATTTGAAAGGATAGCATGAACAATATTGCACTATTTGTAAAGGATTTTCAAAAAGGGACCGAACTATCGGACCGTCTCGCCACAGTAAATATAAATATTACATTTGCTGAATCCATTTATGATTTGCCGGACCAGTGTCAAATTGGGCTAATTGATTTAGATGATGAGAAATTTGGAACTGTACAATTTGTATCTGAATTAAACAGTCAGACGAAAATGACTCTGCTGGGATATATGGAACAAGTGCAAAAGGAATCGAGAGACAAGCTGAAAGCGGCCGGTTGTGATATGATTTTACCCAAGGCATCTGTGGTGAAAAATATTCAATCTTTGGTAAAAGAACTCTTGAAGTGAAGGAAAGCAAAGCAAATAAAGTTGAAAGGGCAAAGGGGGTTTATCAATCGCTCTTTGCTGAGTACCCCGATGCTAAATGTTCTCTTCATTATAAGTCACCCCATGAATTATTGGTGGCCACAATTTTATCCGCCCAATGCACCGATCATAGAGTCAACCAGGTGACGCTTGGTTTATTTGAAAAATATACATCCCCTAAAGATTTTGCTTATTGTGATGTTTCGGAACTTTCAAAGGATGTTCATTCCTGTGGATATCATAACCAAAAGTCAAAATCAATCCAAGGTGCCAGTTTAAAGATTGTGGAAGAATATGGCGGGCAAGTTCCAAATAATTTAGATGAATTGGTGAGTCTCCCCGGAGTAGGGCGAAAGACCGCCAATTGCGTATTGGGGGAAATATACAATGTACCTTCAATGGTCATAGACACTCATATGGTTCGAATCATGAATCTTTTGAAATTCACCCACACCAAAGATGCAAAAAAAATCGAATTTGAATTGATGGCATTATTCGAATATAAGAACTGGGTAAAACTCACACATTTAATTATTGATCATGGTCGTGCTGTATGTATCGCCCGGCGACCCAAATGTGGTGTCTGTGTGATTAATCAATTATGCCCATCTGCTGTAATTTAAAAAAAATTGATTGATATGTAAAAAAGTGTTTGGTTCTGGTTAGTCCTCTTCTATAAACTTGCGCCCACGTTATTTCTATGCAGATAACGGTTTGCTGGAATAAAGAATGAATAATCAAATATCAATCGAACAGAACAGAAGCAGCCAGATCGGTGTCCTTAAATTGGATATTGAATCGTTGCGAATCAATTTGCTTCTGATTGACATTCTTATTCTAGTGATTATTGGACTCGCCGTCCAAGTCGCCTGACCGAATAGTACAAAACGGTAGGTGAAGATGACGGCGGGAAAAACATCCCACCCCTCGTTTACCCTACTAATTTATATATCCGGTCCTGTCGGGCTTGTTGAGTCCATAGAATATGAAAAATAAAAGAATAAATGCGATCGGATACCATAAAAAAAGGATTTGAACATGCACCCCACCGGAGTTTACTCCGGGCAACAGGTGTGATTCAGGCGGAATCAGATTTTGATAAACCATTTATTGGTGTAGCCAATTCCTATATTGACCTGATTCCCGGCCATGTGCACTTACAGGAATTTGGTAAGGTGGCGAAACAAGCCATTCGGAAAGCAGGCGGCGTCCCCTTTGAATTCAATACGATCGGAGTAGATGACGGTATTGCCATGGGGCATATCGGGATGCGCTATTCCCTCGCCAGCCGTGAACTGATTGCCGATAGTGTTGAAACAGTCGCGGAAGCCCATCGCCTGGATGGTCTTATGTGTATTACCAATTGCGACAAGATTGTTCCCGGGATGCTCATGGCAGCTGTTCGGTTAAACATCCCCACGATTTTTGTATCTGGCGGCCCTATGAAAGCCGGAAATATTGACGGTGAAAAAGTTGATTTAATTTCTGTTTTTGAAGGGGTAGGCCAAGTGAAAGCAGGCACCATTTCTGAGGAGAAGCTTACCGCTATAGAAAAAGAAGGATGTCCGACTTGTGGTTCCTGTTCCGGAATGTTTACGGCCAACTCTATGAATTGCCTCATGGAAGCATTGGGTATTGCGCTCCCGGGGAATGGATCAATTTTGGCTGTAGATGATGCTCGATTGGATTTAGTTAGGCAAGCAGGAAAACGGATTGTTGATTTAATTGAAAAGGATTTAAAGCCCCGAGATTTGGTTACATCTCAGTCAATTCGAAATGCATTTGCGTTGGATATGGCTATGGGAGGCAGCACCAATACGGTGCTTCATACATTGGCCATTGCCATAGAAGCGGGGTTGGATTTTGATTTAAAAGAATTAAATGACATTGCCAAAAAAACACCCTATATCTGTAAAGTAAGTCCTGCTACCAAGGATATACATATGGAAGATGTAGATCGAGCCGGCGGTATTTCAGCAATTTTATCGGAATTATCGAAGAAGGACGATACCCTCGTTTTGGAGTGCCCTACAGTGACGGGACATTCGTTGGGCCAAAATATTCAAAATGCTGAATCCTTAGATAATAATATTATTCGGACCGTATCGAACCCGTACTCTACAGAAGGCGGTCTGGCCATCTTATTTGGCAATCTGGCACCTGATGGATCGGTTGTAAAAACTGGTGCAGTAGATGATAAAATGATGGTTCACTCTGGCCCGGCACGAATCTATGAATCACAGGAAGATGCTTTGTCGGGTATTATGGCCAAAGAAGTACAACCGGGAGATGTGGTTGTAATTCGATATGAAGGCCCAAAAGGTGGGCCAGGGATGCCGGAGATGTTATCACCCACCAGTGCCATTATGGGTATGGGTTTGGGAGATAAAGTGGCCTTAATTACGGATGGTAGGTTTTCGGGTGGAACCCGAGGCGCATGCATTGGTCATGTTTCACCGGAGGCGGCAAATCGTGGCCCCATGGCGGCCTTACGAGAAGGGGATACTATTTTGATTAATATTCCTGAAAAAAGATTAGAGGTTGCGTTAACAGAAGAAGAAATCCAAACACGCTTGGATGCTTTGCCACCATTTGAACAAAAAATTAAACACGGATATTTAGGACGTTATGGACGGATGGTTACATCGGCCAATTCAGGCGCCGTATTAAAATAGGGAAAAAATGAGTAAGAGAAATCTAACGGGCGCAGAAATAATTTGGGAATGTATAGCCAAAGAAGGGATAGATGTTGTTTTCGGATATCCTGGCGGAACCATTCTCCCGGCTTATGATGCTCTGGACAAATATCGCGATAAAATTCACCATGTATTGGTCCGTCATGAACAAGGAGCCACCCATATGGCAGACGGGTATGCGCGAGCCAGTGGAAAAGTGGGCGTAGCCATAGCTACATCTGGTCCGGGCGCCACAAACATGATTACGGGTATGGGCACAGCCATGATGGACTCAGTACCCATCGTATGTATTACTGGCCAAGTTTCCTCAGCTGTCATTGGTTCAGATGCTTTTCAGGAAATTGACATAACCGGTGCGGCAATACCGGTGACCAAACACAATTATCTTGTGTTAGATATCAAAGACTTAGCGGAAACCATCAAAGAGGCATTCCATGTGGCGAGGAGTGGTCGTCCAGGCCCTGTATTGGTTGATATACCAAAAGATATTCAAAATCAATCGCTCGATTTTATTTATCCCGAAAGAGAAATAACATTACCCGGTTTAGTAAAACCTCAAGGTGCAGATGAATTACAAGTGAAAAGATTTATTGATTTGATTGGTGCCGCTGAAAGGCCAATTATTTTGGCAGGACACGGGATTATTTTATCTGGTGCCACTCAGGCTGTATTGGATTTAGCCAATTTAGCACATATACCCATTGGTACTACTTTATTGGGTATAGGCGGTGTTCCTGCAAGTCATCCTCTAGTTTTGGGTATGATGGGAATGCATGGAGAAACATGGGTAAATCAAGCGATCCAGGAATCGGACTTACTCATCGCCTGTGGAATGCGGTTTGATGATAGGGTCACAGGAAAACTCCAAACTTATTCTCCAAATTCTAAAAAAATTCATATTGAAATTGACCCATCTGAAATCAATAAAAATATTCATGTGGATTTACCAATTCATGGTGACTTAAAGACAGTATTAAATCAGATCCTTCCTTTAGTCTCAAAAAAAGGAAATAAGTCCTGGTTGAGTAAAATTGAAACTTGGCGAAAAGATTCTCATGAAAAAGATATCATTAATCAAGAAACCGATATGCTCATGGGTGCCCATGTGGTTCGAAAAATATGGGAAGGAACCGACGGAAATGCATTGGTGGTAACCGATGTGGGTCAGCATCAAATGCTGGAAGCCCAATATTATGAGCATGAAGAGCCAAGGACATTGCTTACTTCGGGTGGATTAGGTACCATGGGATTCAGTTTGCCTGCAGGTATAGGGGCCAGTTTTCATGAAAAAGATCGGGAAATATGGGTCATTGTAGGAGATGGTAGCTTTCAAATGACCATGACTGAATTGGGGACTGCAGTTCAGGAAAATCGCAACATTAATATTGCCATTATCAATAATGGCTATCTTGGTATGGTACGACAATGGCAGGAGATGTTTTATGAAGCTCGCTATGTTGAAACGCCTATTTTAAGTCCGGATTATGTAAAATTAGCTGCGGCCTATGGTATTGAAGCTTTTCGGGTAGAATCTTTAGGCGAAGTTATCCCCACCATGCGAAAAGCACAGCAACAGAGTGGACCTTCCCTCATTGAGTTCGTTGTAGAACAGCATGATATGGTATACCCCATGGTTCCGGCTGGCGCTGATCTGCATGAAATGATTGAAAGACCACCTAACAAAATAAATGACACAGTAGATATGTTGAACAAGGAATCAAATAAATGAAACAGACATTAATTACTCTTGTGGAAGATAAGCCCGGCGTTTTAAATCGGATCGCCAGTTTATTTCGCAGAAGAAACTATAATATTGACAGCTTAGTGGTTGGAAAAAGCGAAACACCCGGTGTGAGTCGAATGACGATTATGACCAACGAAGAAGATCAACGTAAACGGGGAAACATTTATTTTAATTTGTTAAACCTTGTGAATGTAATTGCGGTGAAAGATGTTTCAAATTTGGAATGCGTGACGCGGGAATTTATTTTAATCAAAATACAGTCAGGACCTGATCAATTGAATGAAGTGAAAGCAGTGGTGAATAACCATGGGGCACGCATTGTTGATTTGGGAAAAGAAACAGTTATCATAGAAGCGACTGAACGGGAAAAAGAAATTGATGCATTGGTAAAAGCATTGACGCCTTTTAACATAACAGAAATTATGCGTACGGGTAAAATCGCTATGCGCAGAGGAAAAACCCATAAAATATCTTCAGATAAAATTAACGCACCTGCTGGCGAAATTAATTGGCAGCCGGAGCAAATTCATACTTATCATAATTAAAGGAAAAGCGACTCATGAAAGACATAAATATTAATGGATTTAAAGAAACGATTATCGAACGGACGGATTATCCACTTGAAAAATGTAAAGAAATCTTAGATAAAGAAGTGACGGCTATTTTGGGATACGGTCCCCAAGGTAGAGGTCAAAGTTTAAATATGCGCGACCAAGGCTTTAAGGTTATTTTAGGTTTGCGCCGAGGAAAGAGTTGGGATCAAGCGTTAGAAGATGGTTGGAAAGATGGAGAAAATTTATTCGAATTGGATGGAGCAGCTCGGCGTGGATCCATCATTCAATTTTTGATTTCAGATGCAGCTCAAATACAATTATGGCCCATGGTAAAGGAGAATCTGAATGATGGAGATGCGCTTTACTTTTCTCATGGATTTGGTGTTGTATTCCATAAAGATACAAACATTATACCTCCTAAAAATGTGGATGTTATTTTAGTCGCTCCCAAAGGAAGTGGATTAACAGTACGAAACCATTTTCTGGATGGACGGGGTATAAATTCTTCCTATGCAATCCACCAGGATTATACAGGAAAGGCCAAAGATCGATGTGTGGCGACTGCTTTTGCCATTGGTTCCGGGCATTTATTTGAAACGACCTTCGAAAAAGAAGTTCATAGTGATCTAACTGGTGAAAGATGTGTGCTTATGGGGCTATTACAAGGGGCCTTCTTGGCTCAGTATGAAGTCCTTCGAGAACATGGTCATTCTCCATCAGAAGCCTACAATGAAACTATTGAAGAAGCACTTCAAAGTTTATATCCATTGGTGGCTGAAAATGGAATGGATTGGATGTATGCGAATTGTTCAACAACTGCCCAGCGTGGTGCATTGGATTGGGCACCAAAGTTTAAGGATACATTAAAGCCGATTATTGAGGAGTGTTACCAAAATGTTTTGAGCGGAGAGGAAGCGAGAATTTCAATAAAAACCAATTCTAAGGCAGATTATCGCGAACAATTAGAAAAAGAACTGAGAGAAATAAATGATCAGGAAATGTGGCAAGCTGGCAAACAGCTTCGCCCACTGAGACCTGAAAATATTTAAATAAAAGGCACTCGTTATGAAGTCTTATCATTTAACACTATTGCCCGGTGATGGCATTGGACCTGAAATAATGGATGCAGCCATAAAGGTGTTGGATTTAGTGGGCCAGCAATTCAATGTTCAATTTGATTATGAAGAAGCGTTGTTTGGTGGATGTTCCATCGATAGAAATGGTGTTCCATTGACAGATGAAACAATTGAACAATGTCGTAAATCTGATGCAGTAGTCATGGGTGCAGTGGGTGGACCAATTTGGGATACTCAACCACATGAGAATAAACCGGAACAGGGATTATTAAAGTTACGAGCTTCGCTGGGTTTATATGCAAATCTGCGACCAGCTACAATTTACAATGCGTTGTTAGATGCCTCTTCATTAAAGCCGACAGTAATTAAAAATGCTGATATTATGGTGGTCAGAGAATTAACTGGTGGAATTTACTTTGGCACGCCGAGAGGAATGGATAAAGGCAAAGGGTGGAATACCTTATCGTATACGAAAGAAGAGGTGGAAAGAATTGCTCGGACTGCATTTGACCTAGCCCAAAAACGAAATAATCATGTTACATCTGTTCATAAAGCCAACGTATTAGAAAGTTCACAATTCTGGCGTGAAATAGTGGAAGAAGTCCATCAAGATTATTCGGATGTTGTGTTGGATGAAATGTATGTCGATAATGCTGCTATGCAGTTGGTTCGGGATCCAAAACAGTTTGACGTTATTTTAACCCAGAATTTGTTTGGAGATATATTGAGTGATATTTCTGCAATGATTACAGGCAGTCTCGGCATGCTTCCTTCTGCAAGTTTGGGTGAAGAATATGCCGTTTATGAACCGGTACATGGCACCGCGCCAGAAATCGCAGGTCAAAATAAAGCAAATCCACTGGCCATGATTGGGTCTATAGCCATGATGCTTGATTATACATTTGGAATGCCAGAAGCGGCAACCATGATCTATGATGCCATTGGTGAAGTACTTGAAATGGGTTCCCGAACTGAGGACATTGCGACACCGAATACAAATGTGGTTAGTACAACAGAAATGCGTGATTTAGTTTTGGAAAGATGTGAAGGCAAATCAAAAACAATTATAGAAATGGTCAGGATGTCGTATGAAGGATAAAATAGTCATATTTGATACCACTCTCCGTGATGGTGAACAAGCACCAGGCGCATCATTAAACATGACAGAAAAAATTGAAATTGCTAAACAATTAAACAGACTGAATGTGGATGTTATTGAAGCCGGGTTTCCTGTTTCATCTAAAGTACAGTTTGATTCGGTTCAACGAATTGCGGATGCAGTGGATACAGTTGTGGCCGGTTTAGCGCGAACAGTTGATAAAGATATAAAAGCAGCATATGATGCTTTAAAGCATGCGGAAACATTTCGAATTCATACGTTTGCCGGCACATCCGATATTCACATGCTGGGAAAGTTTGGAAGTGATCGATATGGTAAAACATTGGCGGACAAAAGAAAAAATATTCTTGAAATGTCCTGTGAAGCGGTTGCTTTAGCTAAAACATTTACGGATGATGTAGAATTTTCTCCTGAAGATGCAGGACGGACTGACATTGGATACCTATCTGAAATTGTAGAAGCGGTGATCACCGCTGGTGCCACAACAGTTAATATTCCTGATACAACCGGATATACCATGCCGTTGGAATTTGGAAAAAAGATTGCTGTACTTAAAGAACGGGTAAGCAATATAGATCAGGCAGTAATTAGTGTTCACTGTCATAATGATTTGGGTTTGGCTGTTGCCAATTCTCTATCGGCAGTTACCAATGGGGCTCGCCAAGTAGAGTGTACCATAAATGGTATTGGTGAGCGGGCTGGGAATGCTTCTTTAGAAGAAATTGCCATGGCCATTGCTGTTCGCGAAGACCTATGGAATGTGGAGACGGAGATCAATACGTCTGAAATATTTAATGTAAGTCGAATGGTATCATCTTTCACAGGGATGATTGTGCAACCGAATAAAGCGATTGTGGGAGAAAATGCATTCGCTCACGAATCCGGAATTCATCAAGATGGGATGTTGAAAGACAATAAAACCTATGAAATAATGAGTCCTGAACAAGTGGGTGTTACGGCATCCAAGATCGTTTTAGGAAGGCATTCCGGCCGCCATGGATTGGCATCAAGATTAATTAGCCTTGGTTTTAACCCGACGGAAGAAGAATTGAATGTCGTCTATCAAAAATTTCTGGATTTGGCCGACAAGAAAAAGGAAGTATTTGATGATGACTTGCGCATGCTTATGGGCCAAGAGGTTGCCATGAAGGATTATAGCCATCATTTGGATTATCTTCATGTGAATTTAGGAACGACAACCATTCCCACAGCCACGGTACGAATAAAAACAGATGAAAAAATGATTGAAGAATCAGCCACTGGTGATGGACCGGTGGATGCTTGTTTTAATGCAATAGACCGGGCATTAAACTCAAAATTTCATATTGAATCATATCAGGTACGCTCTGTTACAGTCGGAAGATCTGCTCAGGGCGAAGCGCACCTAAGACTGAAAAGCGGAGAAAAAATATTTTCCGGCCGAGGCGTTTCTACTGATATTGTAGAAGCCAGTGCCAAAGCGTATGTCCAGGCTATTAATGAATATAGTATCCAAAGTGAAGTGGATGAACTTCTTGATGCAGTATCAACGCCATAGCAGTGGGTACCAAAACTTTATACGATAAATTGTGGGACTCCCATTTGATTCATGAAGATGAAAATGGAAATGGACTATTGTATATCGATCGCCAATTAATCCATGAAGTAACATCGCCTCAAGCTTTTGAGGGATTGCGTCTGAGCGACCGGAAACCGTGGCGGGCCTCAGCGAACTTGGCTGTGGCGGATCACAATATACCCACAGAAAATCGCGATAAAGGTATTGCGGACCCTGTATCGGCACTCCAAGTGGAGACATTAGTCAATAACTGTAAGGCTTTCCATGTTCCATATATTCCCATGGATGATGAACGTCAGGGGATTGTCCATGTGGTAGGCCCTGAACAGGGTGCTACCTTACCCGGGATGACTATAGTATGTGGTGATTCTCATACGGCCACTCATGGTGCTTTAGGTGCATTGGCTTTCGGTATTGGCACCTCAGAAGTAGAGCACGTTATGGCAACCCAATGTTTGATCCAAAATAAATCCAAGAATATGCTGGTGAAGGTGGATGGTCAGTTGCAGAAAGGGGTGACGGCAAAGGATCTTGTATTATGCATTATTAAAAAGATAGGAACTGCCGGTGGCACCGGTCACACCATAGAATTTGCCGGTGAAGTGGTTGAATCTCTGTCTGTTGAAGAGCGGATGACAGTTTGTAATATGGCTATAGAAGCCGGCGCTCGTGCGGGTCTTATCGCTGTGGATGAAAAAACTATTAATTATGTTAAGGGCAGACCATTTTCCCCGAAAGGTGAATTGTGGGATAAAGCGATTGCTTATTGGAAGACACTTTTTTCTGATGCAGACGCGAAGTTTGATAGCATCGTATCTTTAGATGGAAATAGTATTGTGCCTCAGATCACTTGGGGGACATCTCCAGAAATGGGAATGGATGTAGGTGAGGCAATTCCTATTGCAGGGAAGGAAGAAATTGAAAATGCCTTAGAATATATGGGGCTGACCAATGGGGGATCCCTTTCCGATTATAAATTGGACAAAATTTTTATTGGTTCATGTACTAATTCTCGAATTGAAGACTTGAGGACAGCCGCCGAAATTGTTAAAGGACATAAAGTGGCGGATACTATAAAAATAGCGATGGTCGTCCCAGGTTCTGGCGAAGTGAAAAACAAAGCTGAATCGGAAGGACTGGACAAGATTTTTATGGAAGCAGGATTCGAATGGCGGGAACCGGGATGCTCTATGTGTCTGGCCATGAATGCTGACCGACTAGAGTCAGGAGAACGGTGCGCTTCAACTTCAAATAGAAACTTCGAAGGTCGACAAGGCCAAGGAGGTCGAACCCATTTGGTGAGCCCTATCATGGCAGCCGCTGCAGCGGTAAACGGTCATTTTGTTGACGTGCGTGAAATATTAAAGGCGGTAGTGTGATGGAAAAATTTTCAAATATTAGGGGAATTGTTGCACCCATTGATCGCGCCAATGTGGATACAGATGCTATTATCCCAAAACAGTTTTTAAAATCAATCAAACGGACGGGATTTGGCCCAAATCTATTTGATGAATGGCGGTATTTAGATATTGGAGAACCGGGAGTATCCTGTGACAATCGACCTCTTAACAATGATTTTGTTTTAAACCAGGATCGGTACCAAGGATCTTCTATTCTATTGACGCGGAATAATTTTGGTTGTGGTTCCAGTCGAGAACATGCGCCATGGGCGATAAAAGATTATGGATTTCGGGTATTGATTGCGCCCAGTTTTGCAGATATTTTTTATAATAATTGTTTTAAGAACGGCCTGCTTCCCATTGTTTTGGAAGAATCTAAAATTGATGATTTATTTCAATCTGTTCATGCGACACCGGGCTTTGAAATGGCCATTGATTTAAATAACCAGAAAATCCAATTATCAGCTGGAGAAAATATTTCTTTTAATATTGATGGCTATAAAAAATCCTGTCTCATGAATGGGTTAGATGAAATTGGGCAAACCATGGAGAAGAAAGAAATAATCCAATCATTTGAGCGGCAGCATAAAAAGTTGAGCCCTTGGATATTTGAAGATTTGGTGGTTTAGATGAATCGTAATCCTATTGAAATATTCGATACCACATTACGTGATGGAACTCAGGGAGAAGGGGTTACGCTATCCGTAAAAGATAAAGTGAGAATTGCCATTCGTTTGGATGAATTTGGGATGGATTTCATCGAAGGAGGTTGGCCTGGGAGCAACCCTAAAGACGAATCATTTTTTAAAGAAATAAGAAAAGAAAAATTACATCATTCACGTATTTGCGCTTTTGGTTCAACGGCGCGATTTCCGGATAAGGTTCTCTCTGATGCAAATTTAAACCTCATGCTGGCTGCTGAAACATCTGTAGTATCTATTTTTGGAAAAGCCTGGAAGTTACATTCAGAGTTGGGGCTGGAATTAGATGCATCTGAAAATGAAACATTAATCTACGAATCGATTCAATACCTAAAATCTGAAGGTCGACATGTTATTTTTGATGCAGAACATTTTTTTGATGGGTATAAGGACGATCCAGAATTTGCACTCCAAATGGTGAAAGCGGCTGGAAAAGCTGAAGCTGATACGATTGTATTATGTGATACCAATGGAGGATCATTGCCTTCAGAAATTTCTGATATTGTACATGTCGTAAAGAAGAAAATAAGCGCCCCCCTGGGCGTTCATGCCCATAATGATAGCGAACTGGCTGTATCAAACACAATCGCAGCAGTAGAGGCGGGCGTGAGCCATGTTCAGGGAACAATCAATGGTGTTGGTGAACGATGTGGAAATGCAAATCTTGTCAGCATTATACCGAACATGATCCTCAAATTGGGCTTGAAGACAGTTCAGAAAATAGATTTAACACAATTATCATCCATTTCTCATTTCGTTTCTGAAGTGATGAATTTCGCGCCAGACCAGCGGGCGGCTTATGTGGGCCGTTCAGCTTTTGCACATAAGGGTGGAATTCATGTAAGTGCTGTATTAAAAAACAGTACCATGTATGAGCATATTGAACCGGAGATTGTAGGGGCACAGCGACGTGTATTGGTGTCCGATTTATCAGGCCAAAGTAATATTAGATATAAAGCATCTGAGTTGGATGTAAGACTAAATGGAGATAAAACATTAACAAAAAAGGTAGTAAATCGGATAAAAGCTTTAGAACATGCAGGGTACCAATTTGATGGTGCCGAAGCTTCTTTTGAATTGATTCTTCAAGAAGAACTCGGTGCATTTCAACCATTTTTTGATGTGTTGGATTCTCGGATTAATGTGAATTATGGTGAAAATGGACATAAACATGCCGATGCCATGTTAAAAGTTATTGTAGATGGTGAAGTTGAGCATACGATTGCGGATGGCGTTGGACCTGTGAATGCATTGAATTTGGCGCTTAAAAAAGCATTGGTTCGTTTTTACCCAGAAATAAAAGATGTGAAATTGGTGGATTATAAAGTTCGTGTTTTAGAAGAACGGGCAGGAACGGAGTCGAAAGTTCGTGTTCTGGCTGAGAGTAGTGATGGAAAAGAATCCTGGTCTACTGTAGGTGTATCTGAAAATATCATTGAAGCCAGTTGGCAGGCGTTGCGAGATAGTTTCAACTATCGGTTATATATAAAGAAGAAAAAGAACGCCCATTCCAGAAAAGTGAAAGGATTGGCTAAACCATATTAATAGCTTAATGGACTTGAGCTTTTTTTATTTTTGTTAGAATCCTTTTGTCGCCTTCGGTCAAATGCCTAAATTGGGGACCTAATAATATTTGTAAGATACAAATAAAATGAGCAACCCATACTTAACCAAAATATTCTATTTCAACGCTGCCCACCAATATGGTCAAAAAGATTGGTCAGATCAAAAGAACTGGGAGGTATTTGGTCCTGACTCAAGAGTTCACGGCCATAATTATACGCTGGAAGTGATGGTGACAGGTGAAGTCAATCCGGAGACTGGATTTCTTGTCGACTTAAATCAATTGAAAACAATTGTTAAAACCCATGTGATCGATATAATTGATCATAGTCAAATTCAAGAAATAAATTGGTTTCAGGGTAAGCAGCCCAGCACAGAAAATATGGTTCAGTTTATTTGGAAGCAGATTGAGACCCATCTAACTGGCACCATACTTCATCGCATTCGACTTAGGGAAACGCCCACCATTTTTACAGATTATTATGGTCCAAATTCTGAATAACAATGGATTTTAAAAACCGGTTATACCTCATTCTGGCGGGAATATTTATCGCCTCTCTTATTAGTTCAAATTTAATTTTCCAAAAGTTTTTCACCTGGACACCATTTGGGCTATATACTTTTGAATTATCCGTTGGTATTTTACCTTACCCAATTACATTTTTGGTGACGGACCTTATTTCCGAATTATATGGTAAAAAGAAGGCGGATCAAGTGGTATTATCTGGATTGGTGGCATCTATTTTTGTCATGGCCGTGGTTATGATAGCTAATGCAGTTCCCCAAACGGATTGGTCACCAGTTGACAGTGAAACATTTTCAAATGTGTTTGGGCTCTTTGGACCCGCTGTATTTGCATCTATGGTGGCTTATCTTGCGGCACAATATATTGATATTCGTGTTTTTCATTTTTGGAAACGGCTTACAAAGGGGAAGCATCTTTGGCTGAGGAATAATGGGTCAACGATTGTGTCCCAACTGGTTGATACTTTGGCCGTATTGGTTTTATTATGTGGTACAGGCACCATTGAATGGATTCGTTTCTGGCCTTTATTGGCGAATGGGTTTCTATTCAAAGTTATGGTAGCATTTATGGACACACCATTGTTCTATCTGGGTGTGTGGGCATTAAAGGATAAAATTCATGAAGATCCTGACGAGGAGGATTGGGAAAAACTTTCATTTAATCAGGAGGCAATCTAATGACAGAAAAATTTGATCAATTAGAAGCCAATAATAGAGAATTATTAGATTTAATCGGCGAAGATTCTCAACGGGAAGGATTGGTAAAAACGCCCAATCGTGTTGCCAGAGCATGGGAATACTTTTCGCAAGGGTATCGTGCTAATTTGGATGATATTATTAATGATGCCATATTTCATGAAGATTGCAGCGAAATGGTTGTGGTGCGAGATATTGAATTTTTCTCTATGTGTGAACATCATATGATTCCCTTTTTTGGACGGGCCCATGTGGGTTATTTACCCAATAAAAAAGTTATTGGATTATCTAAGATTCCTCGGATTGTGGATATGTTTGCGAGGCGACTACAACTTCAAGAACGGCTTACCTCACAAATTGCGAATACATTAGAAGAAGTATTGGATCCAGTGGGCGTGGCTGTGGTGATGGAAGGACGCCATTTATGTATGCAAATGCGAGGTGTCGAAAAACAAAATAGTTATGCATCTACTTCAGCGATGTTGGGGCAATTTAGAAAATCTGCTGAAACTCGGGCAGAATTCTTAAGTATTATTGGGAAATAAAATGAGTATAGCTAACACGCCAAAACCACCATATTATGCTGTGATATTTTCATCTCAACATACAAAAAACAAATGGGAAGAATATGAAGAAAAATCAGCTAAAATGGTTGCTTTAGCGAAAGAATCACCCGGGTTTTTAGGCGTTGAATCTGTCCGTGATGAGAATGGTTTTGGTATTACATCCGTTTATTGGGAAGATAAGGAATCGATAGATATCTGGCGTCATAATGAAGAACATAATAAAGTAAAAAAACGCGGAAGGTCCATTTGGTATGAAAAATATTTTTTACGTATTGCAAAGGTAGAAAAAGACTATGGCAAAATTTGATATAGCTGTTTTGGGCGGCGGCCCCGGTGGCTATGTGGCGGCCATACGCGCTGCTCAGTTGGGAAAGAAAATCGTTATAATTGATGAAGGAAATCTGGGAGGTGTCTGCCTGAATTGGGGTTGTATTCCCACCAAAGCACTTTTAAAGAATGCGGAAGTTCTTCATTCTGTTAAAAATAGCAAAAAATTCGGTATTACAATTCCTGAATATGAAGTGGATTTTGGTAAAACTGTAAAACGCAGTAGAGATGTCTCGCAACGCCTGTCGAAGGGGATTGAATTTTTGATGAAGAAAAATAAGATCACCCATATAATCGGTCAGGGTAAAATCAAATTGGCTAATGCGATAGAAGTGATCCATGATAAAAAGAAAGAATTGGTGAAGGCGGACAAAATCATTATTGCCACCGGTGCGCGTCCAAAAATATTTTCGGGAATGGAACCGGATGGCAAGCAGGTGATAACCTCTAAAGAAGCGATGATATTAAAAGAACCGCCTCAAAGAATGGTCATTATTGGCGCCGGGGCCATTGGGGTCGAGTTTGCGTATTTTTATAATGAATATGGGTCACAGATTCACCTTATTGAAATGATGCCCAATATCTTGCCGGTTGAAGATATGGATATATCGAAAGAAGTGGAAAAAAGTTTTAAAAAATCCGGGATAAAGATTTATAAAGAAACCAAAGTGACCAAAATTGAAAAATTGAAAACTAAGGTTAAGGTTCATGCTGAAAAGGACGGAAGTAGTCAAGTTATTGATGCAGATATTGTTTTGAATGCAGTAGGCGTTACGGGAAATATTGAAAATATCGGATTGGAAGCAATTGGCGTTGTTACGGATCGTGGCTCTATTACGATCAATGAATTCAATCAAACATCTGTACCCAATATTTATGCTATTGGAGATGTTTCTGGACCGCCATGGCTTGCCCATGTGGCTTCTGCTCAGGGACATGTTGCGGCAGAACATGCGTCTGGCCATACGCCTACACCGGTGGATTATACCAATATCCCCGGCTGCACATATTGCCAGCCTCAAGTGGCATCCTTAGGCTTCACAGAAGCAGTAGCGAAAGAAAAGGGTTATGAAATAAAAGTGGGTCGGTTTGATTTTCGATCCAGTGGAAAAGCCTTAGCGACGGGAGATTCAACCGGGTTCGTTAAAATAATTTTTGACGTACAGTATGGTGAATTATTGGGTTGCCATATTGTGGGTAGTGAAGCGACAGAACTGATCGCAGAATTGGGTGTAGCCAAAGCATTGGAATCCACTTGGCAAGAAATTGCCCTTACGGTCCATGCCCACCCCACGCTTTCAGAAGCTGTCATGGAAGCTGCTTTAGATGCTTTTGGGCAGAGTGTACATCAGTAATGCTTCGCCAAACTCAGGGTGACAATTATTACCAGAAAATGGATAATAAAATCAAAATAGTAGATTTAGGGTACATGGATTATCAATCCGCTTGGGAATACCAAAAGGATTATCATCAAAAAGTATTGGATGGTGTTTCGGAAGACACTTTATTATTAGTAGAGCATGAACCGGTATATACACTTGGGAAAAATGCGAATGAAGATCATTTACTCCAGTCGGCTCCGAAAAACACGAAAGTTTTTAATATTGATAGAGGTGGTGATATTACGTATCATGGTCCAGGCCAGATTGTCGGATATCCTATTTTAGATTTACATCATTATAAGAAAAGTGTTAGTTGGTATATGCGTGCATTAGAAAATATAATAATTCGTGTTTTGGATGAATATGGGATTACTGCAAGTGTGAAAGATGGGCTAACAGGTGTGTGGGTGGGTGGTGACAAAATAGGTGCTCAAGGTGTTCGTATTTCTCGTTGGGTAACTATGCATGGTTTTGCATTAAATGTGAATACGGATCTGCATTATTATGATGGTATTATTCCATGTGGTATTTTTGAATATGGTGTGACATCCATGGAAAAAATTCTCGAGAAAAAACAAGATATTTTCGCAGTGAAAAAAATAATAATCAAAGCATTTATTGATACATTTCAACCGATAAAACTTTTAGAGGCATATTGATGGCAAGACTGCATGGATTCCAGAAGAAAGAATTATTATCTGTTTATCGGAATATGGTATTAACCCGGCGACTGGATGAGAAAATGATGATTTTAATCCGACAAGGAAAATCATTTTTTCATATTGCATGTTCTGGTCATGAGGGAGCACAGTTAGCGGCGGCCTGTAATTTTAAACCAGGAGAAGATTGGTTTTATCCTTATTACCGCGATGCAGCCCTAACCATTGGACTGGGTGTTGATAGCAAGGATCACTTATTGGCATTTCTTGCGAGGAATGATGATCCGATTTCGGGAGGAAGGCAATTGCCACAACATTTTAGCAATGAGTCCTTACGAATTGTCAGCCAATCCAGTCCCACAGGCACCCAATTTTTACATGCGGTCGGCTCAGCATTAACCCGAAAATGGGAAAAGAAGAAAGAAGTGGTCTATGTATCTTCAGGGGAGGGAACAACCAGTCAGGGTGAATTTCACGAAGCGTTGAATTGGGCCAGCCGGCAAAAACTACCTGTTATTTTCCATATCGAAGATAATAGTTATGCGATTAGTGTTCATATTTCTGAACAAACTTCCGGTGGCTCCGTGTATTCCATGGTAGCTGGGTATCAAAATCTGGCTCGGTATAATGTAGATGGGACTGATTTTTTCGAGACAAATTTGGCTTTCCAAAAAGCGGTAGAGAGAGCCAGGAAGGGAATAGGACCTTCCGTAATTGTGTCCAATGTTGTCAGATTATTACCCCATTCATCCTCGGATGATCAACGAAAGTACCGGTTGGAAGAAGACTTGGAAACCGATAAAAAAAGAGATCCTATACTTCGCTTCGAAGAAGCATGTGTTAATGGAAAAATTATTACTGAAAAGGAATTTGATAAAATTCGCAATGAAGTAAATAATCGGGTAGATGAAGAGGCGGAGTGGGCGGAACAGCAAGATCATCCGCCAAAGTCCTCAGCATTAAATTATAACTATTCACCTAACTCGAGTCCAGAAGAGACCGATTTCAATGAGATAAGTGAAAAGGTCGTGATGGTAGATGCGATTAATCATGCCCTATCTGAAGAGATGGATCGGAATAATAAAATGGTGATATTTGGGGAAGATGTGGCCGATCCCAAAGGTGGCGTTTTTACAGCCACTCGGGGATTATCCAATAAATTTGGGAAAAACCGCGTTTTTAATTCACCTCTAGCAGAGGCATCTATTGTGGGTACGGCTATTGGTATGTCTTGTTCCGGTTGGAAGCCTGTAATTGAAATTCAATTTGGCGACTATATATGGACAGCCATGATGCAAATTCGAAATGAATTGGCTTCCATGCGTTACCGTTCCAATAATGTGTGGAGTTGTCCCGTTGTAATGCGCGTGCCTGTGGGTGGTTATATTCACGGTGGACTTTGCCACAGTCAATCCATAGATGGTTATTTTATGCATATGCCGGGAATTCGTATCGCCTATCCTTCGAATGCGGCCGATGCCAAAGGCCTGTTGAAAGCGGCTTGCCGGATGGATGATCCGGTCCTGTTTTTAGAACATAAGGGATTATACAGACAGGGATTTGCAGCGACCCCCGAACCAGATGAAAATTATATCCTCCCCTTCGGTCAGGCACGGGTCGTCCAGGAAGGATCCGTTTTGACTATTTTAACTTGGGGCGCTATGGTACAAAAATCCATTGAAGCAGTAAAAAAGGAAAGAATCGAATTGGGCATAATAGAGATTATTGATCTCCGTACGCTTAATCCATTAGATGTGGATACCATAAGTGCATCCATTAAAAAGACAGGAAAGGTGTTGGTGGTACATGAGGATAATTTAACCAATGGTCCTGGGGCTGAAATCACCGCAATCATTGCTGACCGGCACTTTGAGGATTTGGATGGTCCGATAAAAAGGGTGGGGTCAGCGGACAGCCATGTTCCCTTTAATTGGTTTTTGGAAGAAGAAATCCTTCCCCAAACACAAAACATTCAAACTGCATTAAAAGAATTGCTGGAGTACTAATGATTATAGATGTAATCATGCCCAAAATGGGCGAATCCATAACTGAGGGGACCATTATTGAGTGGCGAAAAAAGATAGGTGATTCTGTTGAAAAAGATGAATTATTCCTTGAGATTGGGACAGATAAGGTTGATTCCGAAATACCATCCTCAGAATCTGGGATTCTTGTAGAAATACTTGCAGTGGCAAACGAGGTGGTGGATGTTGGCAGTGTGATTGCCAGAATTGAAACGGATACCACTATTGCAAAACCGGTGAAAACTGAACCTAAAAAAGAAATACCAAAATCCACACCAAAAACTACGGAAGCGGCACCGATAAAAGCCCCAAAGCCAGAATCATTACCAACACGGCCAAAGTCAAAAAAATCAGGGCAAAAAAAGTTTTTCACGCCAGTTGTTAATAAGATTGCGACAGAAAATAATATTGGAATCGAAGAACTCCTGACAATAGCTGGCTCCGGTAAGGGGGGTAGAGTTACCAAAGTAGATATGCTCAATTATTTAGAAAATCGTTCCGCATCTTCAATGGGTACATCCACAAGTGAGTCATTAAAAAAAGAACCGATCCTATTTTCCGGGAAAAATGAACAAATTGAAATGGATCATATGCGAAAACTAATCGCGACTCATATGAGAAAAAGTATTGATACAGCGGCCCATGTGTATGTTGTTACTGAGGTTGACATGAGCGCGATTGTGCAATATGTCAATGCCCAAGAAAATGCTTTTTTTCAACGGGAAGGATATGCATTAACTTATACACCATTTATTATTCAGGCATGTGTCACAGCACTAAATAGTTTTCCTGAAATGAATGCATCATTAGAAGAAACGACGATTCTGTATCATAAACATATTAATATTGGTATGGCAGTTGCTGTAGAAAAGGGTTTGATGGTTCCAGTTATTTCAAACTGCGAAGAACTGAATTTCCTTGGGTTATGTAGGAAAGTGAAAGATTTGGCTAACCGGACACGACAAAAGGAGTTGAATCCAGATGAACTTCAAGGATCTACATTCTCAATTTCCAATTTTGGCGTTTTTAACGTAACCTTAGGTACGCCCATTATTAATCAACCCAATGTTGGAATATTGGGTGTAGGTGCCATTAAAAAAAGGCCAGTTGTCATCGAAACAAACGCAGGTGATACCATCGGTATTAAGAGTATGATGAACTTATCCTTGGGATTTGACCATCGCTTAGTTGATGGTGCAGGTGGCAGTCAATTTATCGATTCTGTCCGAAAAAATCTGGAAACAATGAATTTAGAAAGTTTAATCTAATGCCAATTGATCATGTCCTAAAATTATATTCAGAATCGGTCCGCTCTCCTTACCTCCATTATGGATTTTGGGATAACCCGGAGACGGTCGAACCATCCGAGTTCACGTTAAATGAAATGGTAAAAGCCCAAGGTCGATATATAGAACATCTAGCCTCATTCATACCAGATGATGTAAAAACAGTTCTGGATGTGGGTGCTGGCATTGGTGGAAATTCCACTTATCTTTTATCCAAAGGGTATGAAGTTGAAGCCCTTTCGCCAGATGAATATCAGGAAAGTGTTTTTGCTGAAAAATATAATGGCGACGTAAAATTTCATCGATCCAAATTTGAAGATTTTAACCCTGATAAAGAATATGACTTGGTTCTTGAGAGTGAAAGCGCCTGTTATATTCAGATTGAACCGGGATGGGAAACAGCAAGGAAAACCATTCGAGCTGGTGGATATTTATTGGCATCTGATTATTTTCTTCACCTTAATGATGGTAGTGGAGATTGGCATATTAAAGCAGCCCATGACGAGAAAGTATATATGGAAACTGCCGAAAAATATGGATTTAAACTTATCAACGAATATGATCAAACGGACAATACCATGCCAACGCTAGATGGTGCAAAAGCCTTCATGGAACGATTTATATATCCTACGGTAGAATTTTCTTCTAATTATATGGAAAAGAATTATCCTTTGATCCTAAAGGTGATTAAAAAAGCATTTGGGAAAAAAGTAGATAATAAGCTGAAACAATTTTCATTATTAGAAAGTGATGAATTCCGAAAGTATAAACGGTATATGATTTACCTATTTCAGAAAGTGAATTGATGGAAACTTTTGGGAATAGATTGTCGTTGGGTAAACCAAAAATTCGTTTGAACACGAATGATGAGTATAAGTTTGTTCAAAAAGTGGTTCATGCAAATAAACTTAATACTGTATGCGAAGAAGCACGTTGCCCCAATATTTATGAATGTTGGGGAAGGGGAACAGCAACAATTATGATTTTAGGCGATACCTGTACCCGCGCCTGTGGGTTTTGTGCCGTGAATACAGGTAAGCCTAATCGTGTGGATGAAATGGAACCCTTACGAACCGCAATGGGTGTTAAAAAAATGGGTCTTCGTCATGTGGTCATCACATCAGTAGACCGTGATGATCTTAAGAATGACTTCGGTGCATTTATATGGGCAGAAACTATTCGTCAAATCCACCAGAATGTACCCGGGTGCACCGTTGAAGTATTAACGCCTGATTTCCAAGGGTATGGACCGGCTTTGGAACAAGTGTTTGATGCGGCACCAGAAATATTTTCTCATAATGTGGAATGTGTGGAACGGATCAGTCGTCAGGTAAGAGCTCAAGCCATTTGGTCAAGGAGTTTAGATGTTTTAAAGCAATCTGTTGATTACGGTTTATTGACTAAAACGAGTATGATGGTCGGGTTAGGCGAAACTGAAGTGGAAGTGATTGAAACGATGAAAGAAATTGCCGATATTGGTGTGGAGATATTTACTATCGGCCAATATTTACAACCGACCATGAAGCATATTCCTGTCTATCGATATGTTAAAAATGAAGAATTCAATAATTATAAACGAATCGGTCTTAAATTGGGTTTCCGCGTGGTTGAATCAGGTGCTTTAGTCAGAAGCTCTTACCATGCAGATGAGCAGGCGCGATTGGCAAAGGGTAATAAATGAATCAAAATAAAAAATTAATTTACAGTTTAGTGGTCGCTTCAGGTCTCGTGTTGGTTTGGACTATTTATGCAGATCAGGGTGTGGACCTTAAACCGGACATAGTTGAAGATGAAACACCTCTAATTCTCGTTGATGGAAAAGTACCCCCCAGATTATCGAACTTTGTGATGCATATGCAGTTTATAGATGAAAACACATGCCTAAAGTGCCATAAAGAGGAACGGGAAATGGATTTTGGTTCCGGACCTGTTACTGCAAAAAAAATGACCCACGAAATGCGTGAAAATTGTGTTTCTTGCCATTTACTGCCAAAGTGAACCGATATGGCAGAGAACTGTGGGAGAATAGATTATTTTACGTCATAAAAGCAAAGTAATAATTCTGGTATAAAGTTTGATAAACATTAACCGGACTTAGAAAAAGGAATATCATGAACGACGAAATTGAAAAAGAAATGAATGAAGATATAATCGAGGAAAGTGAATCTTACCCCGTCATGCCTTTGCGGAATACGGTGTTATTTCCCCAACAGGTAATTCCAATTTATATCGGCCGTGAAAAATCATTAAAATTAATCAATGAGTTGCCCGCAAACAGTAAACACATTGTAGTGGTAGCTCAGGAAGATGGATCTATTGAAGATCCAAACCCTGATGAAATGTATACATTTGGTACTTTGGCAGTTGTCTTAAAAGTTTTCGATATGCCCGATAACAGCAAATCTGCAATTGTTCAGGGAATCGATCGAGTTAAGATATTATCTTTCAAAGAAAAGGAACCCTATTATCGGGCCGTGGTTCAGCGCTTATCTGACAATGTGCCATCGGAAGATATTGAATTGGATGCAATGGGAAATAACCTTCGTCAGGTCTTTGGTGAACTGATTCAAGTCGCGCCTAATCTCAGCGAAGAACATACAGGAATGCTATCCAATATTCAGAAACCTTCACGTTTGGCCGATCGGACAGTCTCTCTCCTAACTGTTCCAAATCCTGAGAAACAGGAAGTATTGGAAGAATTAGATGTCAAGAAACGTGTTGAAAAAGCGATAAAAATATTAACCAAAGAAATCCAACGCATTAAACTGGGTGAAGAAATTCAAACGGAAGTTCATGATGAAATTTCCAAATCTCAGCGGGAATATTATCTCAGAGAACAAATGAAGGCGATTAAACGAGAATTAGGTGAAGATGAATCGCAAGTTGAACTCAAAGATATTGAGGAAGCAATTAAAAAAGCAAAAATGCCGGAAGAAGCAGAAAAAGTAGCATTGAAGGAGCTGGATAGATTAACGAAAATTCCGACCCAATCTCCTGAATATACCGTTTCCCGAACCTATTTGGATTGGCTCACAGAATTGCCATGGTCCATTACATCAGAAGATTCCATCGATGTGAAAGATGCCAAGTCTATATTGGATAAGGATCATTATGGGTTAGAAAAAGTCAAAGAAAGAATATTAGAATATTTAGCTGTTCGCGCATTAAAAATGCAGAAGGATCCGGAAGGGGCCCTTCGAGGACCGCTCCTTTGCTTTGCTGGCCCTCCAGGCGTTGGAAAGACATCATTGGGTCAATCTATTGCTCGATCTATGGGTCGTGAATTTGTTCGTATTTCTCTGGGAGGCGTAAGAGATGAAGCTGAGATTCGTGGCCATCGTCGAACTTACATTGGTGCCTTGCCGGGGAGAATTATTCAATCCTTAAAAAAAGTAGGGACAAATAACCCCGTTTTCATGTTGGATGAAATTGATAAGCTGGGAAGTGATTTCCGTGGGGATCCTTCCTCAGCGCTTTTGGAAGTATTGGATCCAGAACAAAATAGCACATTTGCTGATCATTACCTTGAAGTAGATTTCGATTTAAGTAAAGTCATGTTTATTGCTACAGCAAACTATCGAGACCCCATTCCACCTGCATTGAAAGATCGGATGGAAATCATAGAATTTTCCGGATATATTGAGGATGAAAAAGCTCAGATTGCCAAAAAGCATTTAATTCCAAAACAAATGAAGGAAAATGCCCTGACTAATAAAGATGTGTCACTTGATGATAAGGGTGTAAAGGAATTAATTAATTCCTATACCCGTGAAGCAGGGGTGCGTAATCTGGAACGGGAGATTGCCAATGTATTTCGAAAGGTTGCCCGAGATAAGATTGAAAAAAATACAAAAAAGATTAAAGTAAGTAAAAAGAAAGTAACAGAGTATTTAGGTGCGCCACGTTTTTATTCTGAGCTGGCTGAAAGAACTACAAAGCCTGGTGTGGTCACGGGACTTGCCTGGACTGCTGCCGGAGGTGATATCCTGTTTATTGAAGCGTCAAAAATGAAGGGGAAGGGCAGACTCACTCTCACGGGACAATTGGGAGATGTAATGAAAGAATCGGCCACAGCTGCCATGACCTATGTTCGATCTCATACAGATATTTTGGGGTTGGATGAAGATTTCAATGAAAATACCGATATTCATGTCCATGTTCCTGCAGGCGCTATTCCCAAGGATGGTCCTTCTGCTGGTGTGGGGATGTTTATTGCCATCGTTTCTCTCCTCACGGGCTTCCCGGTTAAAAACCGAGTTGCCATGACGGGTGAAATTACCCTTCGGGGCAATGTATTGCCCATCGGCGGCGTGAAAGAAAAAGTAACGGCGGCCCATCGTGCCGGAATTAAAACGATCATTTTGCCCGATCATAACCGCAAGGATTTAGAAGAAATTCCTGACCATATTAAAAAGGATTTGGACTTTCATTTTGCGAAAGAAATGATGGATGTAACGGATATTGCACTTCCGGGGTTGAATGGCAGAAAAAAGCCAAGAAAGTCTTCCGAAAAAGTAAAAAAGAAATCGTAACTTTCGCGCCGGTTTTATGGGCGATTAACTCAGCTGGTCAGAGTGCCTCCCTTACAAGGAGGAAGTCGGGGGTTCGACTCCCTCATCGCCCACCGTCTAAAGCCCTTGTTTCACGACAGGGGCTTTTGTTTTGGTAGGTGTGTCAGAATGTCTCAACCAATGTCATATATAGTTGAAAAATGGATACACTTTTGATGGATACACAACCCCCCTATCCCCGCATATGTCCACCCGTATCCGCTGATTGAGTACTTAATATAGGTACGGGGCATACCAAGTACAGGCTCACACCTTTTTACATATCGGCTCTTATAATTTCTCTGTAATTTCCTGCATGAATCACCTCTGGGTCAAATGAGGGATTAATCAATGAAAAAACTAATTCTACTATTACTATTTATTCCAGTTTTGTCTTTTGGACAAGACCAAACTTATTTTGATGGACCATATATTTTTATTGAAAAAAATATACTTATTGAAAAAAAAATAATAAACGGCAAGGTTTTTTCGAAGATTTTAAGAACAAGCTCATACGACACAACATACTCTCCTGAAAAGTCTACTTTTAATAATATAAGAAAAATAGCTGCATTAAGTGATATTCACGGGCAATATGATCTAGTAATTGAATTATTTAAAAATAATAAAATAATTGACGAGAATCTAAATTGGAGGTTTGGTAAGGGCCATTTGGTAATTACTGGAGATATATTTGACAGAGGTGATAAAGTTAATGAAGTGCTATGGTTCATCTATAAACTTGAAGCTCAAGCAAAAAATAAAGGTGGTCGTGTACATTATCTTCTTGGCAATCATGAGTACATGATTCTCTATAATGACTTAAGATACCTTCATGAAAAATACAAAACGTCTTCTACATTATTGAATTTGGAGTATGATGAATTATATAGTGAAAAAACGATTATCGGAAGATGGTTACGATCAAAATCAACTATTGTTAAAATAAATAATAATATTTTTACACACGGTGGTATCTCCGAAGATTTTATTTCTTACGGGGATTTTAATTTAGAAAAGATAAATGATACAATGCGAAAGTCTATTCCTCAACTCAAAAAACTTAGAAAGAGCAGAAATGAAGTAAAGTCAGATAGTATTTTTTATAATGTGTATTATGGTAATAAAAGTTTGATATGGTATCGTGGATATTTCAAAAATAATTTAACAGATACTGATATTTCAAAAATATTAAAGTTGGTGGATTCAGATCATATAGTTGTTGGACATACTTCAAATGAAGAGGTTGTTCAATTATATAATAATAAAATATTTGGTGTAGACTCTAGTATTAAAAAGGGTAAATATGGAGAAGTCTTAATTATTAAAAATAAACGATTCTTTCGAGGAACTTTAAATGGAAAATCAATTGAATTAGTGTCAAAATAGCGTCAGAAAATCAGCAACTTAACAGAGAAATATGGCGTTCAAAATGAAACGCCTCGGGGTCAAATAGCCTCCTCACGGGGGCTTTTTTGTTTGTGGGGCAATTTCTGTGTAATTTCCTGTATGAAACGCCTCTGGCTCAAATAAAGGAGAATAAAATGAAAAAACCATATATCCCTATTCAATTGTTTTTCTCTGTTTTATTTTTTTTAGGATCTTCCACACCTGCACAGCAGGAAATCGGACGGCTCACCGTCGATCGTTATCTCAGTTGGGAAGATGTAGAAAACCCCCAACTTTCCCCTGACGGTCAGCAGATCATCTATGCCCGAAGGTGGGTAGACGCTGTAAATGACAATTGGGAAACTTCTCTCTGGATAATGAATGTTGACGGTAAAAAGAACCGGTTTCTCGTTGACGGATCATCTCCTAAGTGGTCACCCGATGGTACGCGAATTGCCTTCCTTGCCTCAGATAAACAAGGTGGAACCCAACTCTTCGTCCGTTGGATGGACGCAGAGGGCACAGTAAGCCAGGTCAGTCGCGTTACTGATTCACCCTCGAACATCACATGGTCGCCTGAAGGCAATTCCATTGCCTTCCAGATGGTTGTACCTCTAACTGATGATGGATTGTGGAATATCAATATGCCACCCAAGCCCAAGGAAGCGGATTGGACCGCAAAGCCCACCATAATCGAGCGACTCAACTACCGTCGCGATCGGGTAGGTTATCATCCCAAGGGATATCGTCACATATTCGTAATTCCAGCAGATGGTGGTACACCGCACCGTCTAACCCATGGTAATTGGCACCATGATTCTTTTAAATGGATGCCAGATGGAAAAACTATAGTTTTTGAGTCTCTTCGAATTGAAGATGCGGAATACCAGTGGCGAGAATCTGAAATTTATTCAGTGGATGTTAATTCTGGAAACATTCGTCAGCTCTCAAAAAGAAAAGGGCCGGATCGTGGTCCAGTACCGTCTCCAGATGGTCAATATATTGCCTACACCGGTCACGACTGGAGTGACGATACTTACATCGAAGAAGGAATCTATTTCATGAAAGCCGACGGCTCCAAGCCTGAACGGATCGCGGAGGAAATGGGTCGTAGGCCGGGCAATCTAACCTGGTCGGAGGATGGAAGCGGTGTCTACTACACCGCGGCTATGAACGGCACTTCGAATCTCTACTTTGCGCCACTATCCGGTAAACCACGACATGTAACCAAGGGAAAGCATATTCTCCGTATCACAGACATCGGTAAGCGCGGCCTGGCTGTAGGGACACTAAGCAGCTACCACATACCGAAAAACTTGGTCTCTTTCAGGATCAGGAAGCCGTCACAAATTCAAACACTCTACGCTTCAAATAAAACACATCTGTCGGAAGTTAAACTGGGAGAGGTGGAAGAAATCTGGTACAAATCGGTGGACGATTTTCGTATCCAGGGATGGATCGTGAAGCCACCCGACTTTACCCCCTCAAAAAAATATCCTCTGATTTTGAGAATTCACGGCGGACCTCACGGCATGTATAATGGGGGATTCGATTTCAAAAATCAGGATCATGCTGCAAATGGCTATGTGGTTCTCTACACAAATCCCCGTGGAAGCTCCGGTTACGGAAGTGCTTTTGGTAACGCCATAAAGAACGCATATCCAGACAAAGACTTTGATGACCTTATGGCAGGTGTGGATGAAGTCCTTTCGCGCGGATACATCGATGAGAGAAATCTCTTTGTCTATGGCGGGAGTGGGGGGGGAGTCTTGACAGCCTGGATAGTTGGACATACGGACAGATTTACCGCTGCTGTCTCTAAGGCACCTGTTATCAACTGGATAAGCTTCGTTGGAACGACGGATGGCTCATCCTGGTACTACAACTTCGAAAAATTACCTTGGGAAGATCCCAGCGAGCACCTGCGGCGTTCACCTCTCATGTACGTGGGCAACGTCACTACTCCTACCATGCTCATGACAGGAGAGAAGGATCTCCGAACCCCAATGGAGCAAACGGAACAGTATTACAAAGCCTTGAAACTTCGGAAAGTACCTACAGCCATGATCCGACTCACCGATGGTTGGCACAGCAGAAGCAGGCCACCGACCAATTTCATCCGCGTGCAGCTTTATCTGAGAAACTGGTTCGAACGCTTCTCAGTTGAATGATTTATTGACGAAACTGAAAAGCAAAAAAGCCCCATACATTGGATGATATGCAGGGCTTTAGCCGATGAGGCAATCCGTCCCCCGCTACTAAAAGAAACCCGCCTTTATGGCGGGTTTCTTTCTTTATAAAAGAGACACCCACATTGGTGGGTGATTTCTATGTAATTTCCTGTATGAAACACCTCTGGGTCATATAAAGGAGAATAAAATGAAATGTTCAATCAATTTAAAAAAATCTACTGTAGAGATTGCGGTATTTTTTTATCAATGATAAATTTTATGTATTCAAAAAGGAAAAAATTATGAAAACTAAATTTCTACCAATCATCATTTTATTAATCGGCTGTTCAAATACTCATAAGGAGTATACTATTCAAGAGTTTATGGATATTACATCATTTGGTGGTTCTAGCTTTTCTCATGATGAAAAGTCAATTTTAATTCGAAGTAATGAATCCGGAGTGTATAATGCCTACGAGATTGATTTAAAAACATACAACTTAAAACAATTAACTTTTTCAGATTCAAATTCTATTTCACCGATTTCTTATTTTCCTAATGATAAGAGATTTTTATTTAGAAGCGATCAAGGTGGTAATGAAATTTTGCATATTTATTTAAATAATTTAGATGGGTCTACAGTTGACCTTACGCCTGGCGTAAAATCACGTTCCTTATTTTTAAATTGGGCAAATGATAAAAAAAGCTTCTTCTTCACATCGAATAAAAGAAATCCAAAATATATGGATCTTTATGAGATGGATATCGATTCATTTAAATCAAAATTAATTTTCAAAAACGACGATGCCTTGAATATTGGTGATATTTCAAAAAACAAAAGATATTTAGCATTAAGTAAAACATATACTAGGGATAATTCTGACCTTTATATATATAACTTTGATAATCAAAACTTAAAAAAATTCCTTTTTGAAGAAACAGATGTGAACCATTCTCCAGCTGGATTTTCTCTAGATTCCAAAATCCTTTACTATGTAACTGACCTTGATAGTGAATTTAGATATTTAAAAAAATATAACATTGAAACTGGTAAGGTTGAACTTGTTCAAAAAGAAAATTGGGATATAGTAGCAAATTATTTTTCCGAGAGCGGTAAATATAGAATCACCACAATTAATAAGGATTCGCAGACAGAAATAAAAATCTTGAACACAATCAATGGCAAATATCTTAAGCTTCCAAAAATGCCAAGCGGTAACATTTCTTCAATAAATATGTCTAAAAGTGAATCCTTAATGAGTTTTTATCATGGTGGCGCACAAAGCCCAGGCGATTTATACTATTATAAAATTGGTTCAAGAAAGCCTTCTAGATTAACTAGCTCCATGAATCCATTAATAGATCAAAAACATTTAGGAAAAGCTAAGATAGTTAGATTTAATTCACTTGATGGGCTTGAAATTCCTGCAATCTATTATAAGCCACCTCAGGCTAATAGAAACAATAAAGTTCCTGCACTAGTGAAGGTTCATGGTGGACCTGGAGGTCAAGCTAGAGTTGGTTATCGCGCGTCAACGCAATTCTTAGTAAACAATGGCTACGCAGTTTTAGATATTAACAATAGAGGAAGTAGCGGTTATGGCAAGACATTTCAAACATTAGATGATCAAGCTCATGGCAAAGGCGATCTAGATGATTGTGTAGCCGCAATAGATTGGTTAAAAAATCAAAATCATATCGATGGTGAAAATATTGGCATTCTAGGTGGTAGCTACGGTGGATATATGGTTATGGCTGCGATGGCATTCAGACCAGATGCTTTTGATGTTGGTGTTAATATTTTTGGTGTGACTAATTGGGTCAGAACACTAAAAAGCATACCGCCATGGTGGGAAGCAGCCAGAGAGTCTTTATATAAAGAGCTAGGCAACCCGTTCACTCAAGAAGATTATTTGTATTCCATATCACCATTATTTCATGCTGAAAATATTAAAAAACCAGTTCTAATATTGCAAGGCGCAAATGACCCAAGAGTATTGCAGGTTGAATCGGATGAAATGGTTGACGCAATAAAAAAACAGAATGTCCCAGTGGAATATGTAGTATTTCCAGATGAAGGGCATGGATTTAGTAAAAAGAAAAATCAAATTACTTCAAATGAAACTATACTCACTTTCCTAGATAAATATTTAAAATAGAAGAAACAAATTAAATGAAACGCCTCTGGGTCAAATAAAGGAGAATAAAATGAAGAGAAAGATTTTAGTATTAATTATTTCTTGTTTAATGACTTTTATTCAGTCTCAATCGACACAATGGAACAGCAAAGCACTTCATAGACTCATGCATCAATGGGATGTAAAACTTGAGAAAATGGAACTTCACTTGCAGGCATCAATGCGACGCGCAGGAATTGATATGTGGATAATTATGTCGCGCGAGTTCAATGTTGACCCAATATTACAAATGTTTGGTGATTATGGTATTTCTGGATGGTATGGGCACCGTAATGCTTATATATTTTTTGATCTCGGTAATAATCAACCACTAGAACGTACTTTACTTGGCACTCACCAGAGTGGGCGCATGCGCGATTTTTTCCCGACCATTATAAGTTATGGCCAAGAGGGTCTAAAACCACATTTGGCTAATTTTATTAATGAGAGAAATCCTAAAAAAATTGCCATCAACCGCTCACGAACAGTTTCAATGGCCGATGGTATTACTGTAGAAATGCTTGCTTTCCTAGAAGATGCAATTGGGCCAGTTTATTCATCACGATTGATTTCATCTCAGGATCTTATTTTTGACTATATTAGTCATCGTACCATTGCTGAGCTAGAGATCGAAACTGAAGCCAGTCAACGTACTTGGTACATATTGAAACGTGCTTTTTCTAATGAAGTTGTGACTCCAGGTAAGACCAGATTAATGGATATTTACGGCTTTATCTTGCAGGAATGGCAAAACCAGGATTTAGAGTTCAATTTTGCACCTGGCATCACAATTTATCGTAGAGGTGTCAAAGGTGGCATCGATGACACAGAAAATCCACTAGTAATAGCTGGTGACATTTTACATGTTGATTTTGGTGTTAGACTTATGGGCCTAGTGACTGATCAGCAACACGTTGCATATGTGTTACATCCCAATGAAACTGAACCACCTGCTGGTTTAAAAGCACTTTTTAAAAAATCTGTTATTGTTGGTAATATATATGCTGAGGAACTTAAAGCTGGGCAAATAGGAACTAAGGTTAAAAACATTATTGAAAAGCGTGCTGAAAAACAGGGAATACAAGCGTCTATCTACGGTCATACTCAAGGTAATTGGGTTCATGGTGCAGGCGCTCGAACAGTCTTTGATTGGCCAGATCGTTACGGAGACTTTGCCCGAGAACCGATTAGAACTCACGAATTCTGGTCAATTGAGTACAGCGTTCAAGGTAAAGTTCCAGAATGGGACAACCAGTTAGTTCGTATACCTAGGGAAGAAGATGCGGTTATTAAATCAGATGGAAGTAGGGCGCGATTTCTTGTTGGGCCTCAAGAGAAATTTTGGCTTATTCAATCAAAGTCTAATTTATCAGATAATGGAAGAATGTAATAGTGGCTGTGATGACTAATTAAATGAAACGCCTCCGGCTCAAATAGCGGTAAAAAATAGCTCTTGAAAATAAGGGAGAGAATCTGAATCCATTAGGGGATAATTTGGTGATTGATCCTGTGTCGGGAAATGCTGATTTGCATATTCGAAATGTAGAGGTGTACCCTATTTAACGAATAAATCACAGTATCGTTATCTTTCAATAGCATTGATAGTTTTCTCATTTTAACGATTATTGAAATTCAAACTTATTGAAGTAAATGATAACAAAAACTAACCCCTCATTTAATTGAATCACATAATAATTTTAATCCAACCAGTATTATATTCAAGGTTATGATGAGCTGGTTACAAAAGAATTACGATGTGGCGCTTTCCAATCCTATCATCCTAAGTGTCCTGATCATTTTGGGAGCTGTTATTGCAGCAAAGATTACGGATATGATCTTTACAAGGATATTTAAACGGATAGTAAATAAAACTCAAACAAATTTCGATGATCGAATTCTTCAACTGTTACATCGTCCCATTTTTTATTCTATTTTATTTATTGGATTCTCGGTTGCGGTAAAAACGGCAGAACTCCCAAATTATATTGATTATGCTCTAGTCGGCATTTTTAAAACAAGCACCATTTTGATTTGGCTGTTTGTGGTGATGAAAGTTCTGATACTCTCTATGGAATGGGCATCGCAAAAAACATCTAATCCACTTCTGCAGCAAAAGACGCTTCCTCTTTTTAACAATCTCGGGAAAATTGCCATTGGCTTGTTTGGTATATATTTCATTTTCTTAAGTTGGGATATCAATATTAATGGCATTCTGGCTTCGGCGGGTGTGTTGGGTGTGGTGCTGGGTTTGGCTGCGAAAGATACAGTTGCCAACTTCTTTGCAGGAATTTTTCTCATGGCTGACTCACCCTTTAAAGAAGGTGATTATATTTTGTTAGATACAGGTGAACGAGGTTATGTGAAACAAATGGGAATTCGTTCCACACGGTTTATGACCCGGGATGATATTGAAATTACCATTCCCAATTCTGTGATAGCAGCATCCAAAATCGTAAATGAAAGTGGGGGGCCGGGTGAGACAGAACGGGTGCGAATCACACTTCATGTAGCTTATGAATCAGATATTGATGATGTAAAAGCATTACTTATTTCAATAGCATTGAGGAATGAAAATGTATTAAAAGCTCCGGAACCCCGTGTCCGATTTCGGGAATTTGGCGATCATGGACTCAAACTCCAACTGCTTTTCTGGATCCATAAACCAGAGATTCGCGGTCGAACTGTGGACGCGGTAAATACGGAGATATATAAACAATTTTCCCAAAATAATATTTCCATTCCCTATCCAACCATGAAGGTGATCTTACCCAGAGAGGGTACAATTCTTGATCCTTAAGTTTGTTGTTCTTGCTATATATTTTTTAATTCTGCTTGGCATTGGATTTTTTGCATCCAAACGCGTTTCCAATATTACAGATTATTATGTAGGTGGAAAAAAGCTTAACTACTGGATCGCTGCCCTATCTGCCAGATCTACAGGAGAATCAGGATGGCTACTTATTGGTGTTACAGGCATGGGAGCCCTTATAGGGGTCAGCGCATTATGGATTGTGGTGGGAGAAGTGCTCGGGGTTTGGCTATCCTGGAAATTCATGGCAAAAAAATTCAAGCGAATGACCGATGAATATGATTCTATAACCATTCCTGATTTTCTGGTAAGTCATTTTAAATCCACCACCCATACGATTCGGATTATCGCTGCCACGGCACTCTCTCTTTTTGTAATTATCTACGTGAGCGCTCAGATTGATATTACGGGTAAAACATTTGAATCTTTTTTAGGCCTTAATTACTATACTGGAATTGGAATCGGTTTTGGAATTGTTATTATGTACATTTTTTCTGGTGGATTTCTCGCAGTAGCATGGTCTGACTTTTTCCAGGGATCCCTCATGTTTGTGGGGCTTTTGCTTCTACCTGTGGTTACTTATTTCAGTCTTTCCGGCGACACATCCATAGTTGACGGTTTGCGGTCCATAGATCCTGCCTTATTAAATATATGGGGAGTGGGTGGATTAACACTTATGAACGGTGTAGCCATCCTTGGTCTTTTATCTATCGGAATCGGATTTATGGGCTCGCCCCAGGTGTATGTTCGCTTCATTTCGATTAGAGATGAAGCTGAGATCGAGAAAGGAAAGTGGGTTGCGCTTTTTTATACACTGCTTACCGACACAGCCGCTGTCATGATTGGAATCTTGGGGCGATATATGTTCACCCAAGCAGGGGATAATCCTGAATTGATCTTGGGCAATGCAGCCGAAAATGTCCTTGCTCTCGTGTTGGGACAAGTCATGCCTACCCTAATTATTGGGATTTATATTGCTGCTGTTTTGTCGGCGGTCATGTCCACGGTGGATTCACTTTTAGTTGTAGCTTCCAGTGCTGTCACCCGTGATTTTTATCAACAAATATTTCATCCAAATGTGGATGAGCAACGGCTTATGGGATTATCAAAAAAGGTGACTCTGGCGCTTGCAATTCTCGCTTTAATCGTAGCATTATGTGTATCTGTTTTATCACCAACTCGAACCGTTTTTTGGTTTGTAATTTTCGGTTGGTCCGGAATTGCTGCAACATTTTGCCCTGTGATAATTTTGTCTATTTTTTGGAAAAATTATACCGAAAAAGGTGCAATTGCCTCAATGATTACAGGGTTTCTTTGCATACCACTTTTCAAATTTGTGGTTCCCGGTTTTTCATCTTTTGAACCTTATATAATTAAATTAGATGTAATGCTACCATCGGTTTTGTTTGCAATGATTGCAGGGTGGGTCACCAGCGGGGCTTTAAAAAAATAACTTTTCTCATCATAAAACTAATTGTGCAGATATCTTTTCCAGTTTAATCCTGATTCATATGAATCGATTTATGTAAATTGTATGAAGTAAATGTTAAAATGAAGGAGGATCAATGGCTTTGCTTGCCCAAACAGAAATCCAATCTGTTGTAGACAAACTGGACGGCTGGACATATTCTGATAATGCCATTCATAAAACGACCACTTTTGAATCCTATATTGATGGGATAGGATTTGTTAATCAACTTTTGGGAGATGCAGAAGCAATAAATCACCATCCAGATCTAATCTCTAACCGTTGGATGGCGTCAAGTTCGTGTTACATTTACTTTTCATGATCAGGGCGGTGTGACGAATCAATGTATAGCAATGGCTAAGGCCATTCATTCAATTTTATAATAAAAACGAGTTTATTCCATGAAAAAGATTTTATTTTACTGTTTATTCCTTTTTTCTTTTTTAACCAGTCAGAATGTCACGTCTGCCGTGGAAGCTACTTCTAATCCTCTCATAGATGGGGATGTTTTGAACGATTTGGCATGGAACGATGTACCTGCAGTTACAACTTTTATTCAAAAAACACCTGATGAAGGTGATAGTGTATCTGAAAACACTGTGGTGAAAGTTATGTATTCAGATAAAATATTTTATGTGTCGGTGGTATGCTATGACTCAAAGCCCAATGAAATTGTTATTTCTGATACACGCAGAGATTCGCCACTCAATAATTCAGACAGTTTTTCCTTCATCATAGACACCTTTCAAGATTATCAGACAGGGTACCTATTTGGGACAAACCCAGCCGGCATAGAATATGATGCCCAGATCACCGGTGGCGGAGAAGGGGGGAGTATGATGCGGCGATTCAGCATGGGCACCGGTGGAGGCTTCAACGTGAATTGGGATGCAGTTTGGGAAGTGAAATCTCAAAGAGGTGATTTCGGCTGGAGTGCAGAATTTGCCATCCCATTTAAAACACTTCGCTATGAAAAAGATAAGGATCAATCCTGGGGCATTAATTTTGAACGGGTGATTGCACGTAAAAAAGAAGAAGCGCATTGGTCCCCTATTTCAAGACAGCATACAATGAACCGTTTGGTTTCAGCTGGAATATTGACCAACATGAATGTCCCTTCATCCCGTAATATTAAAATCATGCCATATGTCCTAGGTCAAAACAATGAAAACAAGGAAGAAGTCACATCGAAATCAAGTGATGGCAATTTTGGATTAGATGCAAAATTGAGTGTGGGCTCATCAATGTCAATGGATCTAACATATAATACGGATTTTGCTCAAGTAGAAGCAGATGAACAGCAAATTAACTTGGATAGGTTTAGTTTATTCTTTCCTGAAAAACGGGCGTTCTTCCTAGAAAATGCAGGTCTTTTTTCAGTAGGATCAGGGGGTGGATTCTTCGGACCTGATATTGAAATGTTTTTCAGCCGTCGGATCGGAGTTGGCCCTGAAGGGGTACCAGTACCGATTATTGGAGGAGGTCGACTGACAGGAACCTTTTCCGGCATGAAGGTTGGTGTATTATCAATGAGAACAGATGCTGTGAAAGACATTACTGAAGCGAATCAGTATTCGGTTCTCCGGTTAAAGAAAGAGCTGCCGAATCGAACTCATATCGGTGCCATGTATACAGCCCTGGATCACATGGGTAAGGATGGCTACATGAACCAATCATACGCTTTTGATGCCCAACTGGGTATTGGTGAATTAAGTAAAATTGTAGCCTTTGCCGGTTTAACCGATACACCAGACATGGAGAAGGATAATGCATATGCTTACAGAATGGAGTTTGCGCGGGACACAAAACAAGTTTCTACTTCTGCATCTTATACCGAAGTGGGTGCAAATTTTAATCCGGAAATGGGTTACCTCAAACGGGAGAATTATCGAAAATGGTCCGGTCGGATATTTACACGGTTTAGACCTAAAAATAAATTGGGATTGCTTGAAATAAGGCCCCATGTCAATTATGATGGTTATTGGAAACTTGATGGGTTTCAGCAATCTGGAAGATGGCATATTGATAATCATTGGGAGTTTCGATCGGGATTTGAAATACATACGGGGACCAATTTGGTGAAAGAGGGCGTGCTGGAGGCATTTGAAATTTCTGATAGTGTATTTGTGCCTGCAGGAACTTATAATGATCAAGAAATTCAGATTATGATTATGACTAATAGCGCCAAACCGATAAGTTTCAGCTCGATGAATCGCATTGGAGGGTTTTTTGGTGGAGATCGAATTAATGTTACACCAACAATTCGTTTTCGCTACAAGGATCGAATTACATCAGAGTTCAGTTCTAATTTTAATAAGGTCAAATTGCCTGGTGGCAATTTTACCACCAATTTACTTCGGGCACGCCTGACCTTTGCTTTTACGCCAAAAATGTATATTCAATCCCTCTTTCAATATAATAACCAGTCAGATCAATGGTCCATGAACTGGCGATTTATTTGGCAGCAGTCAGCCGCCACGGGATTATACCTGGTCTATAACCAAACACAGGATTATGATGGTATCCCAATCGAGTCGAGCACCAAATCTTTCGTGGTGAAGTACAGTTATTTATTTGATGTATTGAATTGAGATAAATAATGATAACAATGATAATAAATGCACTGTTTAGTTTCACACTCTTTATTACTGGTGGGCATGTGATACGCATTTCCGTAAGGCGGTTGGGATTGGACTTCCCAAGCCTTAATCATAGAATCACGGATGAGTAAAACTATTTCTAATGACTTACTCACAAGGCTTGGTGGGAACTTATTAGCTGGGGTAAATTCTCAAAGCGTTTAAAGGGATATAATCCCTGCTAAAGTGCCAAAGGGGATACGCTTTTGGAGGATACACTTTAGCAAAATGGGTGTTTCTCGATGAAAAATCAGGTCAGAGTGGCTTCCTTACAAGGAGGAAGTCGGGGGTTCGACTCCCTCATCGCCCACGCATCTTTGCAAATCTATATTGATTATATATCGGTATATTGAATATGAAGTTGCTATTTGAAATCAGAATTTCCGGAGACATATTCCAATGAAATTGAAGCATCGGATATTGAATCGTTTGAAACGGTCTCATCGACAAAGTCGAATGACTGAAAATCCTTTGGATTTGGGTCGGCTTTCAGCTTGGCACAATCCAAATCAGTTGAAGAATCAATCCAAACGATCCATTTAAAGATCATTTAAAGCCCTCTTACTTTTTGTAAGGGGGCTTTTTTTTTTAAGAGACACGCATATTATTGGGTAATTATTTGTAACTTTCTGTATGAAACGCCTCTGGCTCAAATAAAGAAGTAGAAAATGAAAATCACAAATATTACAACTTATCAGGTTGATTTGCCTTTACACGAAGGAAATTACAATTGGTCGGGGGGCAAAAGTGTAGATGTATTTGACTCCACTGTCGTAATAGTCGAAACAGATGAGGGATACACTGGTGTAGGTGAAATATGCCCTCTTGGACCAGTCTATTTGCCATCATTCGCCAGGGGGGCAAGGGCAGGGTTGGCCGAATTATCACCTCTATTAATAGGCATGGATCCCACTGCCCTCGAAGTATTAAACAGACACATGGATATTAACCTCAAGGGCCACCCCTATGTAAAGTCGGCCCTTGATGTTGCCTGCTGGGATATCCTCGGCCAAAAAGCCGGGCTGCCTGTAGCCATTTTATTAGGAGGTAAATATGGAAGCAATTTTAAACTTTACAGAGCTATCTCCCAAGAATCACCCGAGGCAATGGTTAAAAAGGTTGAGAAATATAAAAATGAAGGCTACACTAAATTTCAATTGAAAGTTGGGGGAGATTATCAAACCGATATAGAACGAATACATGCTGTAGCTAAAATTATGGAGAAGGGTGACACACTGGTAGCCGATGCCAATACGGGTTGGCTTATGCATGACGCGGCCAAAGTTGTTGCTTCCGTAAGAGAATTAAATGTGTATATTGAACAACCCTGCCTGTCTTACGAAGAATGCCTCAACATTCGACAACGCACCTCCCTGCCCTTTATATTAGACGAAAACATTGATGGGATAAGTCAAATTTTGAGAGGATATAACGATAGAGCCATGGATGTCGTAAATATCAAAATTAGCAAATTTGGTGGTTTAACAAAAGCCAGACAAGCCAGAGACTTGTGCGTATCCATTGGCCTTGCAATGACAATTGAAGACACATGGGGGGGGGATATCGTAACTGCGGCCATAGCCCATTTAGCCCACAGTACTCCTACTAACTTTTTATTTTCGAGCACGGATTTCAACAGCTATGTTACTCAAAGCATAGCTGACGATGCCCCCCAGAGACAAAATGGATGTCTATCAATTAATCAAAGACCCGGATTGGGCATCACAGCTAAAATGGATGTATTGGGCGATCCGTACTTCACTTGCGATAGTAATGAGAGTGTCAATATTTTTACATCTTAAGAATTACAACTCTCCTAATATTTAGGTAAAACAGAACCATCAAATCTGTGAAATAAAAATAGAAGTAACAGAAGTTTTACGCATACCTTCACAAAAGAGGATCTCATGAATGATTCAAGCAAAAATTCCTTTTTTAGTTCCAGGTGGACCATGTTGTTGGCTATGCTCGGCATGGCTGTTGGCACAGGGAACATTTGGCGATTCCCTCGCATTGCTGCCTCTAATGGTGGAGGTGAGTTTTTAATCGCCTGGATAGCATTTTTGTTTTTATGGTCTATACCCATAATATTACTGGAATTTGGCATGGGGCGCAAAACAAGATCTGGACCTGTTAAAGCTTTTATGGAAATGATGGGCCCCAGGTGGGCCTGGATGGGTGCTTTTTGTGTTTTTGTTACAACTGCTATTACTTTTTATTACTGTGTTGTGGCGGGGTGGACAGCCAGGTATGCTTTGGCTGCTATCTTCAAAGAGATCCCCGAAAATTCTCCCGGGGCCTTTTGGGTTTCATTTACATCATCGTATTCCCCCATTATATTTCACGCTTTAATAATTGGTTCTGTCTCGTGGATAGTTCTCAAAGGTGTAAAATCTATAGAAAAAGTAACCAGCATCCTCATGCCAATACTTATATGTCTTATACTCGTTTTAACAGTTAGAGCCTTGTTTTTACCGGGGGCATCGGAAGGTTTATCGTTTCTATTTACCATAGACTGGGCTAACCTGGCACATCCAAAAATTTGGGTAGAGGCTCTCATTCAAAACGCCTGGGATACAGGAGCCGGATGGGGCCTGGTACTTTGCTATGCTGCCTATATGCGAAAAAACGAAGATACCACCTTGAATGCTATCATGCTCCCCGCAGCCAATAACATTGTTTCCCTATTGGCCGCCATTATGGTATTCAGCACAGTTTTCTCTGCGGTTCCTCAATTAATGGAACAGGCCAAAACAGACCCATCTGTTCTTAATGGATTGGGTTCCCTCGGTACAGCAGTAGAAAATGGCGCTGTATTTTCAACGGAATTAATGCAAAAAACTGTTTTTAACGAAGGCAATAAGGGCATCACTTTTATTTGGATGCCACAGCTTTTTAAGACGATGGCTATGGGTCAGTTTTTTATGATCCTGTTCTTTTCTGCCCTGGCTTTTGCCGCCTTTACCAGTATGATTGCCCAAGTCGAAGTTACTACTCGCGCATTTGTGGATGCCGGGATGGGCCGCACAAAAGCAGTGAAAATAATTTGTGTGGGGGTATTCACATTAGGAGTGCCTTCGGCTATCTGGATGCCCGTTTTAGATAATCAGGATTGGGTATGGGGAGTCGCTCTTATGTTGGCGGGATTATTTTTTGCCATCTCCGTTATTCCCTACGGCGTAAAAAAATTCCGAGAAGAAAATTTAAATCATT
>Ga0233434_1000154_pt1 | contig 88236 bp, 90 predicted proteins | sample SI_122_August201_4_FD_182738 | JGI IMG/M metagenome (GOLD analysis project Ga0233434, IMG submission 182738) | Seawater microbial communities from Saanich Inlet, British Columbia, Canada - SI_122_August2016_120_MG | ecosystem: Environmental > Aquatic > Marine > Inlet | place: Canada: British...
GACTGGATTTGACGCCATAGATGGCGCTACAGATAATGCCTGCCCTCGGGCGCAAAGCGGGCATGTTCTCATGACAGCTGAAATATCTGCAACTGACCCTGAACGGACGTTCAACTCGACAACTGCGAGATGTCCGCAATCAAATGATCATCAATTTAGCGAACGGGACTCTTGAGAAACTCGATAATATCTGAGATGTCCTTTGCGTCCATCGACCACCGAGGCATACCCTGGTCAAGCGGGTCTCCGTCCGGGTCAACACCTTTGGTGATGGCTTGCAACAAGGTAGCATCATCGTATTTTTCATGGCCCCCATGATTATCTTCTTCAGATATTCCGTTGTGACTGTCAAACAAGGCAGACGGTGTCAAAGGTGGGGCGATCTTCCAGAATCGCGGCATAAGCCGCCCTCCTTGTCGGTCAATTCCATGACATGTGACGCAACTGCCATTGTGCATCTGCATATGCATTCCACCACCGTTAGCACTAATCGAAACGCCGGATGAGTTGATGCCAGTAAAATAAATTCGCTCGCCATTACTCTGAAACTGATCCGGCCAGTCTTCTCGGTCTGCACTCACACCAAAACCGAGCAAAGGCACTCCTCCAAAGATTGCAACGACAACAATCAAGGAAATACCGCCTAATACAGTCCTAGTTTTGTTTGGGTTCATCGATGGCCTCGGATTGCAATTTAGATATTGTGCAACGCAACATAATATCACTGACAGTCATCGTCAAATTAATCCGCTTACCCACTTAAAACACTGTCCTCTAACTGAATCTTGCCCCTCAGACGGCATCAGATTTGATCAAGGTCAATGCCGCAATGCGAAGATTCGCGTAAGGTCGTGTGCAGAATACAGGAAAGGCAAAGATCATGAAAGCCAAGAGAAGTTTTTGGCGAACGGTCACCGCCCTGGTTTCCGCAGCTGTAATTGCCGGTTGGGCCACAGGGGCCGAGGCTGATGCATCAGATTCCCACGGCCATCAAGAAGACGGGGCAACCACGCCGATGGATGGGGGCATGATGTCAAACCGCCTCTCAATCCCTCAGATGAACCCCGATATCGGCAAGAGGTTGTTCATCGATAAGGGTTGTGTCGCTTGCCACGCCGTCAACGGTGTCGGCGGACACGATGCCGCAAATTTGGACGCCCATACCATGAATACCGTAATGAACCCGTTCGAGTTCGCTGCCCGGATGTGGAACCACGCGGGCATTATGATTCCTCTGCAAGAGGAAGCGATCGGTGAACAGATCACATTTACCGGCGATGAGCTCGCCAACATTATCGCCTTTGTCCACAATGATGAAGTTCAACACTCATTCATGGAAGGTGACTTAACGCCGAATGCCCGGCAAATGATGAATCACAGCCACGGTGATGATTCGATGGAAATGATGCATGCCGATGAATTAGGTCATGGACACGATGACGGCGAGGATACCCACGAACCTGAATAACGTCATTCGGTTCAGCGGGACCATGCAAGTGGCTTTCGTCCTGCTTGGAATATATGCAATCCGTTGAGCTGACCGACTCGCCCCTTATTAGAGGAAGATACATGCGACCAATATATTGTTTTAAGCGAATGAATAGCCTGCATGCCGCTCTCGGCAGCCTCACCGTATTGGTCGGGGTATCGATGTCAGATACGACATATGCAAGTTTTCACGCTATAGATGGCCTTGATCCAACAATCTCGGAATCGCTTTTCACGGCGAGAATGATGCCCGCCAATGAAATAGCGACCATGGACATGGACGAAGCTGTTAACGGATCCGCCATGTCGTCGGATAGCAACATGGGCAACATGATGCGCCCGGCCATGATACCGCCACCGGGAATTTCGGGTGCCAGCATTCCACCAGAAGGCAAGCTCATGCTGTCGTTCTCCAGCACCTACATGAAGATGCAGGGCAACAGGTCCGGTACAAGCAGTGTTTCGCAAGATCAGGTGCTCAATGATTTCATGGTGGCGCCCCTGCGCATGGACGTGGGAATGGTAATGGGGATGGCCATGTATGGCATCACCGATGAATGGGCCGTGACAGGCGGGGCCTCATACATTCGTAAGTCCATGGATCATGTAAACCGGGGAGGCACGAAGTTCACGACCCGCTCCGAAGGTATTGGTGACCCCAAGATCGGAACGGCCTACAAGCTTTACCAATCTAGTTCTAATTCCTTACTGGCTGGACTCGCCCTCAATATTCCACTTGGCAGCATCGAGGAAAAGGACAACACCCCTGCCGATCTGACCGCTAACAATCCGTTGCCATATCCCATGCAGTTGGGTTCCGGCACCTGGGACTTCACGCCGAGCATGTCCTATATGGGAACGATCCAAGATTACACGTGGGGAATGCAGGCTGTCGCCACACTGCGGCCAGGGCGCAACAACAATGGATACCGCCTTGGTAATACCTCTGAGATATCGTTTTGGGGTTCGCGCGATCTCGCCGATTGGGTTGCTGTGTTCGGGCGCGTGCAAGGGAAAGTCGTCGGTAATATTGATGGTCGGGATTCGCAGATTAGTACAACAATGGCTCCCACGGGTGATCCCAATCGCCGGGGACAGCGAGTCGTAAATCTCTCTGTGGGATTGAATTCATCAATTTCATCGGGGCCACTGGGCGGCGGCAAGGTGGCTATTGAAGCGACTGTCCCGGTCTATCAAAACCTGGACGGGCCGCAACTGGAAACGGACTTCGCCGTAACAGCGAAGGTAAGTTTAGTCTTTTAAGAATGTATATTTCATGCCCCCGCAAGCCGCCTTCTTCATGATCGTAGGGATGGACTAGAAGATGCTTTTGTCGAATCCTGACCCCAACGTTATGGGCCGGTACGCCTTGGACACCAAATTGGGACAACATCTCCGATAAAATCGTGTCATTAATGCGGCAACGGGGAGAAAGCGGACATGTTTGGGCGTGGAACTCAGCCATTTTGAACTTCCGTTTCTGGCTATTGGCGGAGGTGGTTAACGCCTATCAATAATGTCTGTTATTGGAGATGAGGCGGACATGTTCTCATGTTATGAGTTCACAATTCTCACTATATGAGTCAATTTTCTCATGTTATGAGTCAAACCACATAACAAAACCTTCATGCCGGGTAGGGTACTTTGTCTACTGGTTAAACGGGGCGGCACCTGATAAAAGGGCCGCGTTATCAAGATAACGACTGCAGAAAGGATCGTATGCCATGCGTAGGGCATCAGTAGAGCGAGCAACCAACGAGACCAGCATCAAGGTTACTGTCAATCTGGACGGCACCGGTGAATACACTGTGTCCACCGGCATTGGTTTTCTGGACCACATGATGGAACAGCTGTCCCGTCACAGCCTTATGGACCTGACCGTGGAAGCCAAGGGCGATCTGCATATTGATTACCATCACACCACCGAAGACACCGGCATTGCCATTGGCGAAGCCGTTTCCAAGGCCATGGGTGACCGCGCGGGCATCAGCCGCTTTGGTCATGCCACTATTCCCATGGACGAAACCCTGAGCCGGGTGACGCTGGATGCTTCAAACCGCCCTTACCTGATCTGGAAAGTTGATTTTTCCAAACCGAAGTTGGGCGACATGGATACGGAACTATTCAAGGAATGGTTTCAGGCGTTTGCCCAAGGGGCGGGCCTGACCCTGCACGTGGAAAACCTGTACGGCGAAAACAACCATCATATTGTGGAAAGTTGTTTCAAGGCGACGGCCCGCGCGTTGCGTGATGCCATCACTATTGATCCGCGCAAGGCGGATGCCGTGCCCTCCACCAAAGGTGTGCTGGGCGGCTCTTTATAAGACCCGAACATCGGGAATTTGAGTACAGGACATGCAAGTCTACACCGTTCATATGCGCCGCCACGGCCTCGATCCGAACAAGGATATCGTCTTTGTGCGCGAAGGCTTTTCGTGGTGGGCGTTCGCCTTTACGTTTTTGTGGGCGGCCTATCACCGGCTTTGGCTGGCCATGACCGCCGCTGCTCTATTGATCCTCGCCATGGGTTTTGGTCTGCCCGCGCTGGGCGCAAGCCAACTTATAACGACGATTGTGCAGACCGCCTTTGCTGCTGTTGCGGGTTATGTGGCAGGTGACGTGCGCCGGTATTTTCTGAGACGGGACGGCTTCGCCGATCTGGATGTGGTGGTCGCCCGCGATCAGACCAGTGCTGAGCAACGCTATTTCGATTTGAACCCGGATAAGGCCGAGCTGATCGAGGCGGATACCTGATATGTTGTTATCTTCTTTATCTGTCGCCATCATTGATTATGGATCAGGGAACCTGCGATCTGCGGCCAAGGCATTTGAGCGCAGCGCCCGCGAGGCCGGGCTGATTGCTGAAGTCCAGATCACCTCAGACCCGGACCAGGTTGCCGCCGCCAGCCATATCGTGCTGCCCGGTGTGGGCGCATACGGCGACTGTATTCGGGGCTTGCGCGCCTGTGACGGCATGGTGGATGTCTTGAACAGAGCTGTGATCGAGGGTGGCCGACCTTTTCTGGGCATTTGTGTGGGTATGCAGCTGCTGGCTACCGTGGGTCGTGAATTTGGTGACCATGATGGTTTAGGCTGGATTGATGGCGAGGTCGTGCCGCTCGCGCCGGGTGACGCCAGCCTGAAAATCCCGCACATAGGCTGGAACGACATGAACATCACAAACGGTGCCGGGCATCCTGTGCTGGCCGGACTGGATACAGGCGCGCATGCGTACTTCGTGCACTCCTTTCATTTCAAACCATCGAGCCCGGATCATATACTGGCCGAAGCAGATTACGGCGGCGCGGTTGCGGCTATCGTTGGCCGCGACAATATAATCGGCACACAGTTTCATCCGGAAAAAAGCCAGAACACCGGATTGCGTCTCATCACCAACTTTTTAAACTGGTCACCGCCTCAATGATTTTGTTCCCCGCCATCGATTTGAAAGACGGTCAGTGTGTGCGCCTGTTGCGCGGCGATATGGATGCGGCCACCGTGTTCAATGATGATCCGGGCGCGCAGGCCAAAGCATTTACTGACGCAGGGTGCGAGCGTGTCCATGTTGTTGACCTGAATGGCGCGTTTGAAGGCAAGCCGGTGAACGGTGATGCGGTCGCACGCATTCTGGATACGGTCTCTGTACCGGTCCAGCTGGGTGGCGGCATTCGCGATCACGCCACCATTGACCGCTGGATCGACGCCGGATTGAGCCGCGTTATTTTGGGCACGGCTGCGTTGCGCGATCCTGATTTGGTTGTTCAGGGCTGCCGAAACCACCCCGGAAAAATCGCCGTGGGTATCGATGCCAAGGCCGGCATGGTCGCGGTACAGGGCTGGGCCGATGTATCGGACATGCCGGTCCTCGACCTTGCAAAAAGATTCGAAGACACCGGCGTTGCCGCCATCATCTATACTGATATTGATCGGGACGGTGCCATGCAGGGGCCCAATATTGAGGCCACGCGCATGCTGGCCGAAACCGTTTCTATTCCCGTCATTGCATCGGGCGGGGTATCCAGCATGGATGACCTGAAACAACTGCGTGACAGCATCCCCAGCCTGGAAGGCATCATTTCCGGCCGCGCCGTCTATGATGGTGCCATTGACGTGGCGGACGCGGTGTCATTGCTACGCGGTGAGGGCGAGGCTTAGGTCATGCTGAAAGTGCGCATTATTCCCTGTCTGGATGTGGATGGTGGCCGTGTGGTCAAGGGCGTTAATTTTGTGGATCTGGTGGACGCCGGTGATCCGGTGGAACAGGCCCGGCTATACGACCAGGCCGGTGCCGACGAGCTGTGCTTTCTGGATATCAACGCCAGCAGCGACAACCGCGACACGATGCTGGATGTGGCGGCGCGCACGGCGGATGAATGCTTTATGCCGCTTACCGTAGGCGGCGGTGTGCGCACATTGGATGATATTCGCAATCTGTTACTGGCCGGTGCGGACAAGGCATCTGTGATGACCACGGCGGTCAAGAACCCCGAATTCGTCCGCGAGGCAGCTCAGAAGTTTGGCAGCCAGTGCGTGGTGGTGGCGATCGACGCCAAATCGGTCAGCGGTGAAGGCACGCCAAACGAAAAATTTGAAGTCTTCACCCACGGTGGCCGGGAGCCCACCGGCATTGATGCGGTTGCCTATGCTCGTCAGGTCGCAGACCTGGGCGCCGGTGAAATTCTACTGACCTCCATGGACCGCGACGGTACCAAGGCCGGGTTTAACTTACCCCTGACCCGGGCGGTTTCGGATGCGGTGTCCATACCGGTTATTGCGTCAGGCGGCGTTGGCACACTGGATCATTTGGTGGAAGGCGTCACTGAAGGCCACGCCTCTGCTGTGCTGGCCGCATCCATCTTTCACTTCGGCACCTATACGGTGGGCGAAGCCAAGGCCTATATGCAGCGTGCTGGTGTGCCGGTTCGGCTGGACCAAACGCCACAGCCCGGCGATAATAACGCATGAGTGATATTCTTCAGGACCTATTTGATACTATCCATAGTCGCCGCGGCGATGATCCTGAGCGGTCCTATTCAGCCAAGCTGCTATCGCAAGGCCCGGAAAAGATTGCGCGAAAGCTGAATGAAGAAGCCGTCGAGGTTCTTGTGGCCGCCATTAGCGAAACCCCGGAACGGGTGGTGAGTGAGAGCGCCGATGTGCTCTATCATCTGCTGGTCTTATGGGCGGAGGCTGGTATCAAGCCGGAGGACGTTTGGGCCGAACTGGAACGCCGCGCTGGCACCTCGGGCATCGACGAAAAGAATTCTCGTAGTACCTAGAAAATCGAGGCACACACAGCATGTATGATACTGAAAACCTGTTTGCCAAGATTCTGCGCGGTGAGATTCCCAGCACCGAAATCTATGACGATGAATACGCCTACGCATTCCCTGATATCAACCCGCAGGCACCCATCCACGTGCTGGTGATCCCCAAAGGCCCTTATGTGGATATGGGTGATTTGACGGCAAACGGGACGGACGCCGAAATCACCGGGTTTATGCGCGCGGTTGGTCACGTGGCGCGGGAGGTGCTGGCGCTGGAAGAGGGCGGATACCGCTTGCTGGTCAATAATGGACCGGATTCCAATCAGGAAGTGCCGCACTTGCATGTTCACATTGTAGGTGGTCATAATCTGGGACCGCTATTGTCGAAATGATACCGTTACGATTAACCTGGGTCGCTTAAAGGGGGGCCATATGGCCGAAAATGATGATAACACCACACTGGACCCGGCAGCCGTCTTGCGTGCCGCCATTGAAGCGGCCCAGAAGCCATCAGTAGCGCCCACCAAAGAGTCTCCAAAAACGGCTGAAAACAGCGGCATAGAAAGCAATGTGCATGCCCATCCCGCCCTGTTGCGTGAGGCCAGGCCAGCTGCTACACAGGGTTATTTTGTGACCGAGGAACCCATGGTTCGACGCTGTGATCCGGCCTTTGGTGCGGGGCTTGAATTCACTTAGGTGCCTAATAGAGGCACGCGACTACTCTTATATTACATGCTGCCCGGCATGTTGCGGCGGAAGCTGATGGCCTCGGCAACGTGTACCTGACCCACCGTTTCGCTTCCGTCCATGTCGGCACACGTGCGGGCTACCCTTAAAATACGGTGATAACCACGGGCGGACAGCTTAAATTTGTCCAGTGCATCCGATAGTATAGCGCGACCCGCATCATCGGGCGTCGCCACGGATTCCAGCAACTTGCCATCGGCGTCTGCATTGGTGCGAACTGGCGTGGGGCTTTCCACACCGGCGTAGCGGTCGCGCTGGATGGCGCGGACTTTTGCCACCCGTTCTGCGATCTGCTCAGATGCCTCGCTGGGCGGCGGTAAGGTTAAGTCCATGGGGCTTACAGCCGCCACCTCAACGTGCAAATCAATCCGGTCATAGAGTGGCCCCGAAATCTTTGACTGATAATCCCTGGCACATCTGGGCGCGCGCGAGCACGCCTGTGACGGGTCATCCAGGTAGCCGCATCGGCACGGGTTCATGGCGGCAACCAACTGAAACCGCGCTGGATAAGACACGTGGGCGTTCACGCGGGCCACTGTTGTGCTGCCGGTTTCCAAAGGTTGGCGCAACGATTCCAAGGCGCTGCGCTGAAATTCCGGCAATTCGTCTAAAAACAACACACCCAGATGAGCCAGCGAAATTTCACCCGGCTTAGCCTTGGCTCCCCCGCCCACAAGGGCCGGTACGGAAGCGGAATGATGTGGATCGCGGTAGGGCCTGTGCGCAATCAGTCCACCCTCAGGCAAGGTACCCGCCAGACTGTGAATCATGCTCACATCCAGAATTTCATCAGATGCCAAGGGCGGCAGCAAACCCGGCAAACGCTGGGCCAGCATGGACTTGCCCGCACCCGGCGGGCCGATCAGCAAGAGGTTGTGACCACCAGCTGCCGCGATTTCCACGGCTCGTTTGGCGGTTTCCTGACCCTTGATATCGTTCATATCGGCGTAGCTGGGCTTGCACGTGGCCGGATTGGCTTCGGGTAAGCGCAGAACCTGTGTGCCTTTGAAGTGGTTGATCAGGTCGAGCAGGCTTTCGGCGGCCAGAATGTTCAGGTCCCCTGCCCATGCGGCCTCACCACCCTGGGCTGCCGGGCAAATCAGGCCCAGACCCTGTGCGCTGGCATGCACGGCAGCGGGCAATACGCCTGCCACCGGCGATATACGACCATCCAGCGCCAACTCGCCCAATGCCACGAAATCAGCAATATCTTCAGGGGGGATCACGTCCATGGCGGCCAAAAGACCAACGGCAATGGGCAGATCGAAATGACTGCCTTCCTTGGCCAGGTCCGCCGGGGCCAGATTGATGGTGATGCGTTTCGGCGGCAAGGATAAGCCCATACCATGCAACGCCGCGCGGACACGCTCCCGCGCTTCGGATACAGCCTTGTCAGGCAAACCCACTACAGAAAACGACGGCAGACCATTTGCGATCTGCACCTGAACATCAATGTCGAGCACATCGACGCCGCTGAATGCGACAGTCTTGACGCGTGCTACCATGTGGCGATCCTACCCCGGGTTTGGTTCGCCCCGATTGTACGGATATTTCTCGGGGCCTTGCCACCCTTAAATGTGGTGAGTAGGTTGGCGGCTTTCGTATATGGATGTGAGCATGGAACAGAAACAAGCGGGCGGCGCGCCCTTTTATGTGGCGGCGAGAGGGCCGGGCCACACCGCCCCGGACCTTCCGACCTGGGCCAGCTCTGAGGTTGGTGTCATCAAGTTCGCACCAGCGCAGACGGTGGCCCAGGCAGTGGAATATGTTCCCGTGCCGGGTGTGCCCGGTGCCTTTCAGTTGTTGAATGTACTGAGCACGGGCGAGTGTGATCAGTTTCTGGAAATTGCCGAGGTGCTGGGCTTTCATGGCGATGCGCCCGTTTCGTTACCGCGCAGCGTGCGCCACAACGATAATTTCAACTGGATCGTAGATGCCAGCGTGGACGGCCCAATCTGGGACCGGGCAAAGACGTTCTTCGAGCCCTCTACTTTTGATGGCACACAAGCCTTGGGCCTCAACGGCCGTTTCCGGTTTTACCGCTATTCGGAAGGTGATTACTTCAAGCCCCATACAGATGGTGCATGGCCCGATAGCCGGGTTCTGGATGGCCACCTTCAGATGGATACGCGGGACGGCTGTTTCAGCCAGATGACGTTTTTGATTTTCCTGTCGGGTGACTACGAGGGCGGACGAACCTTGTTTCAAACCGGACCGGATACCATGTCAGCGGTCTCCACGCCCAAAGGGGCTGTGCTGGTATTCCCGCACGGCATGCACCCCGACCACTGCGTGCACGCAGGCGAGCTTATCCAATCAGGGCAAAAATATATCATCCGTACTGATGTGATTTACGGCTAACGCCGGATCTTAAGCCAGCTTGCCTTCAATGGCGTCCCAGATGGCATTTTCCAGACTAACGCCGTCATAGCGTCCGATTTCCTGCAAGCCCGTGGGAGAGGTCACGTTGATCTCGGTCATGTAATCGCCGATCACATCAATGCCCACGAAAATCAAACCGCGCTCTTTCAGGGCCGGGCCGATCCGTTGGCAAATTTCATGCTCACGCTCGGTCAGGGTTGAGGCCACAGCCCGCCCGCCCACATGCATGTTGGAGCGGGCTTCACCCTCTGCCGGTATGCGGTTGATGGCCCCGACGGGCTCACCATCGATCAGGATAATGCGCTTGTCGCCTTCGCGGACGGCGGGCAGGTATTCCTGCACCATGACCGGCTCGCGCGAGGCTTCGAAGAACATCTCCAGCAATGAATTCAGGTTCTCATCGCCGGGTTGTAGATGAAATACGCCTGCGCCCCCGTTGCCGAACAGCGGCTTAACGATGATGTCCTTGTGTTTATCACGGAAGCTGGCAACTCGCGCCGCGTCCCGTGTAATCAGCGTGGGCGGCATGAGATCCGGGAACTCCATGACAAACAGCTTCTCGGGCGCATTGCGCACATGGGTCGGATCATTGACCACCAGCGTTTCCGGGTGGATATGGTCCAGAATATGCGTGGCCGTAATATAAGACATATCGAACGGTGGGTCCTGACGCATGAGCACCACGTCTACGTCCCGTAAATTCAGCTCGTGTTGTTCACCGAGCGTGTAGTGTGCGCCGTGTTCGCGCTCAACCGTCATGACTTCGGCCTGGCACAATACATTTCCCTGATCCAGCGACAGGCTGGTTGGCAGGTAATGATAAAGCGTGTGACCCCGGCGCTGGGCTTCCAGGGCCAGAACAAAGGTGCTGTCACCGTTAATATCGACGGTGGAAATATGGTCCATCTGGATGGCGACTTTCAGGCCCATGCCTGTGACTCCCTAAAGCAACTATTGTGGCGGTCGTTGCCGCAGCTCTTGCAACAACACAGTGGCGGTGTAGCGGCTGGGACCGTCCGTATCAAGCCGCAGATATTCTTCAAGGGCTGTAATCGCCTCGTCAATCTGTTCCAGTCGCACATGAATCATCCCGGCCTCACGCCACAGCGACGCTTCAGCGGGCGAAAACAGCAGCATGGTATCAATCACCCTGAGCGCCGCATCAAATTCCTGGGCGTGCAGGTGTCGTACTTTCAAATTATTTTCCAGCCGCATGAGAATGCCGCGATTTCCAAGCTCCCGGTAATGTTCGGGCGCCAATTCCACATCGTTTCCCATGGTCAGTTTCAGCACATCGCGCAGATCGTGGGTCTGCATGACAGCACCGCCATCAAAGGGGTTCAGTATGGCACGCTCGCCGTCGATTTCAATGCGTACCATAAAGCGACCCGGAAAATCGATTCCGCTGGCTAGCCATCCTTGCGCGCGAGCGCTGTGAATATAGAGAATACCCAGCGCCACCGGCAGACCGGCCCGATCGTCAATTACCGCCATCAGGTTGGCAGCGGTCAGATCGTCATAGGTATCTTCGTTGCCGCCATATCCGTAGCGCTTGCCCAAAATCTGACCTAACGCATGGGCGGCCGTTTCCACGTCGGGCTGCCTGCCAGCAAACACGCCCACATCTTTGGCAAGTATGTCCAGATGCCGGACGTAGGGGTCGATGGTTTTCTGGCGCTGCCCGGTACCGGGGCTGATGCAGGCGATATCCAACGCCGCCATGGCCAGGTCAAGTTCAGTATCATCGCAGGACCTAAGCTCTTTCAGGCGGCCTGTCGCCGCATGGGCAGCACCAGCAGCACTTGCGCCTCTGGCAACCTTGGTATGTTTCACGTACCGGGATCTTTCACCCTCACATGGGAAATAACCTTGCGTACCCGGTCAATGCTGTATGCGTGACCCATCACCCGATCCAGTTCAGCTTGATCTTGCGCAATGCCAATCAGATAAATCACAGAATTCACGGTTTCGATGCTGTAGTTGATCGAGAGGATAGCTTCATCAAATGTCAGCTTGGAACTGAGCTGGGTTGATATCCACGCATCATACGCAAACTCAACCACTCCTTCTTCGGTGCGGAGCTGAATTTCGTTGATCACATCCTTCACCCCGATCACCGTCCACGCCAGCTTGACGGCATCGGCACGGTGCTGTTCCTCGCTCACCAGCCCGGTCAACAGTACCCTGCTTTCGTAAACCTCAATGCCCACATGGGTGGTGAGCGCAGAACTGGCTTCCAGGTAGCTCATCCGGATTTGCGTGGCCAGCTTGGTGTCCTGAGCAGCGCCTTCGATACCGCGTTCCTGATAGGCGGCAACACCCACCGTCGCGCCACTGGCTACAATCAGACCGGCACAACCGCTGAGCATGATGCCAACGACCATGACCGCAATGGGTCCAAACAAACGTTTCATCGATTTCGGCTCCTTGTGATCCGCTTCATCTTATTGGCGACGAATCGCTTATCTTAATGGCGACAGTAAGGCACTGGAACCTTTTTGATCAACTTTCGCGCCACGCATCCGGAATATGGCAGGGCCAGCGCCACGGCAAAACCAGCACCGCATCAAATCTCATCTGGCATGCCGCTTCGCCCGGGTGGCGCTGAACGAAAACCTGGGCGGCCCGCGTGATGCGTGATTGTTGTCTCGGGGTGATGGCCTCACGCGCATTCCGTTCATCGTTTCGGGCCTTGACCTCAACGAAAACAAGACAGTCATGCCGCCTGGCCACGATGTCAATTTCGCCCACCGGCGTGCGGTACTGGCGTTCCAAAATCCGGTAACCTTTCAGCCGCAGCGCAAGCGCGGCGAAGCTCTCCGCCATCTGCCCCCTGACCCAGGCCCGGCGTCGGTGGTCCGGTTTTTGTGTGGCCTCAGTCATCAGTCATCCTTGGATAACAGCAAGGCGCGCTGATAGACCTGTTGCCGTCCGAGACCCGTCGCGTCTGTTACGCTGCGCACGGCATCGCGCACACTTTGTTCGGCCAGCGCCACACGCAACATGTTATCGATGGCGTCATCATCCAGTGCCGGGCTGGCTTCCGGCGCGGCAACCACGACCATGGCCTCACCTTTTGGCGCGCCCGCCTCAACGTAGTGGTTGCTCAATTCAGTCAGGGTGCCGCGCCGGGTTTCTTCATACATCTTGGTGATTTCCCGGCTGACAGAAGCCCGCCGGTCACCCAGCACGGTGGCCATATCACTTAAGCTGGTTGCAAGTCGGCGCGGGCTTTCCATGAAAACCAGCGTGGCCGGTATCGAGGCGATTTCCTTCAACGCGTTCAGGCGCGCGCCCGATTTGGACGGCAAAAAACCTTCAAACAAAAATCGATCCGTGGGCAGGCCCGACAGAACCAATGCGCACAGTACGGCGGACGCCCCCGGCAGGGTGGTCACATGCAGGCCCTCTTCCAAACAGGCTTGCACCAGCTTGTATCCGGGGTCTGACACCAGCGGTGTGCCCGCATCTGATACCAGCGCCATTGAATCGCCATTTTTCAGGCGCTCAATCATGGCAGGGCGAACCTTGGCCGCGTTGTGTTCGTGGTATGGCGATAGGGAGATTTTGAGACCATGAATAGACAGCAGCTTGGCCGTCACGCGGGTATCTTCGCATGCCACAAACTGTACGGTCTTTAGAATATCCAGCGCGCGTAGTGTGATGTCTGATGCGTTGCCAATAGGCGTTGCGACCACGTATAAGGTACCGGGCAGGGCGGACTGTGATTTCATAGCGGGTCTTTCCCAGGTTACAGTATAAGGGCTACTCTCAAGGTTACACAAATACATGACGAGATATATGATGCAATCTTCCAGCCGCCTTTTTAACAGGACCACACGCCTGTCGTCTGCCCCTGTTGTGGCGGCGGTGTTTGTGTCGCTTATATTTTTATCGGCCTGTGAGCAAAACCTAATTCGCCTGCCTGGCTCCATGTCGTCCAGTAACAGCAATAACACAGCGGCATTGCCACCTGTATCCGGCCCTAAGTACCCAGAGGCTGAAACGTCAACCGGCGCTGGTGCTGGCACCACGCCGGATGCTGTGGTCAGCAATTCTGAAGCCGACTGGCGCAAAATGCTGGAACCATACCTGACGCAGGAAACACCGAAACTGAACCAGCCCGTTATGCCGCCAGCGATTTCGGCACCGGTGCTGACACCCATCGGCGCGGGCACCGTGCGGGCTGGTATTCTGCTACCCCTAAGTGGTCCCAATGCGCCATTGGGCATGGCCATGTTGAACGCGGCGCAAATGGCGCTGTTTGATTTCGCGGATGCGGATTTCGAATTGTTGCCCCATGATACGGCGGGCCAACCGGAGCAGGCTTCCTTTGCTGCCACCATGGTCATTGGTGATGGCGCCAGCCTGATGGTTGGGCCGCTGTTGTCACGCTCTGCCCACGCCGTTGGTCCCATATCACGTGCAGCCGGTGTGCCGGTAATTGCCTTTTCCAGCGATAGCACCGTGGCCGGTGACGGTATTTATTCGCTGGGGTTCCTGCCCCGGAACGAAGTGGACCGGGTTGCTGCATTTGCCATGAGTCAGGGCCTGCGCCGGTTTGCCGTATTGGCCCCGGGCGATCCGTATGGCGAGGCTGTGGTCGAGGCATTCCAGGCCGCCCTCACCCGGTATGGCGGCACACTGGTGCAGGTGGCCACCTACCATCGCAGCGGTGCCGACATCGATGGCGTGGTCAAGGAGCTGGCCGACTATGAGGTTCGCCGGGCGGCCCTGTTACGCGAACGAAAATTACTGGAAGGCATGGAAGATGAGCTGTCTTTGAATGCCATGAAGCGGTTAGAGGTTATGGACACGCTGGGCGACTTGCCCTACGAGGCGCTACTTTTGGCCGACGGTGGAGATCGCTTGCAGCAGGCCGCAGCGTTGTTACCGTTTTATGATATCGATCCACGCAAGGTTCAGATCCTGGGCACGGGACAATTGGATACACCGGGCATCGGCGCGGAACCGGCCTTGGTGGGTGCCTGGTTTGCGGCACCGCCGCCGGATGCGCGGGCAAAATTTCAACGCCGCTACGAACAAACCTACGGCAAAAAGCCACCGCGCCTTGCGACGCTGGCCTATGACGCGACAGCGCTGGCCGCTGTGCTGGCCCGAAGCGGCAATCCGTATCCTTACGGACCGGAATCCATGCAGCAGTCCAGCGGATTTGCCGGTCGTGACGGCCTGTTTCGATTTGCACCGGATGGTACCGCTGATCGGGGCCTTGCCGTGTTGCAGGTTGAGCCGCGTCAGAACGTGGTGATCAATCCATCGCCCGTCAACTTTACTGCCCTCGTTAACTAAGTGGGGCTCGTCAACTAAGCAACTTGGCAATTACCGCGTTGAGCCGCATCCACCCATCGTTGGTGGCGCGCAAACCCTGATCATCCAGCACCAGAAACCCGCCATCGGTGAGAACCCTGAGGTTATCCGCATCCAGCGCATGTTCAAACGTCTGTCCGGTGGCTCTGACGAAATCATCCCGCGATAAGCCCTGTCGAAGGCGCAGGCCCATAAGAACGGCTTCATCAATGCGTTCACTTGTGGGGATGGGTGACGTTTTGGCTGTGCCGTGCTCTTGCGTCTCTACCTGGTCCAGCCACCGTGCCGGGGTGTGAATGCGGTAGTGTGACGTCCACTGTTTATCCTGATCTTGCGTGCGCGCCCGTGTACGCCCGTGGGCACCGGGGCCAATGCCCACATGGCCACCGCCCCGCCAGTACAGCATATTGTGGCGGCATTCCGAACCCGGTTTGGCGTGGTTGGAGATTTCGTATGCGGGCAGGCCTGCGCTATCCAGCACATCGTTTGTGACATGGAACAGGGCCTCAGCCGTTTCTTCGGGCGCGGCGGGCACACCGGACCTGGCAAAGGGCGTGCCGCTCTCGATAGTCAACTGATAAACGGATAGGTGGTCACCGCTTAAGGTGATGGCTTCGCTCAACTGCTTCCGCCACTGATCCGGCTCGTGGTCGGGATAGGCATAGATCATGTCGAATGAATAGCGTGGGAAGATGGACCGCGCACAGTCAATGGCGGCTCTGGCTGATTTGACATCGTGCAGGCGGCCCAGAAATTTCAGGGCCTGATTATCTAGCGATTGCACACCAATGGAAACCCGGTTGACGCCCGCCTCCCGGTACCCTTGAAAGCGGCCTACCTCTACCGATGACGGATTTGCTTCCAGTGTGATTTCCACATCGCCTGCGACCGGATAAGCGGCGCGGATGGCATCCAGCACCGCAGCGGTGGTTTCGGGCGGCATCAGCGACGGGGTGCCGCCGCCAAAGAAAATACTGGTGACGACCGGGCGCTCGGGTAGCTCGTTTGCGGTCCACGCGATCTCACGGGCATAGGCGCGAACCCATGCGTCATGATCGATGCTCTCGCTCACATGGCTGTTGAAATCACAGTACGGGCATTTGGATTGGCAGAAGGGCCAGTGTACATAGACACCAAAGCCCGGCCCGGCCTTGTCAGCGTTGCCTGTATCGTCACATACCTTCATGTCAGGTCGACTGAAAACAGGCCGCGACCATCTGATTGAACGCATCAGCACGGTGGCTCATGGCATGTTTTTGGGCGGGGTCCATTTCTGCAAAGGTCTCTAAATGCCCGTCGGGAACGAAAATGGGATCGTACCCAAAACCCTGATCGCCGCGTGCCGGCCAATTTAGCTGGCCATGAACGGTGCCTTCGAAGTTTTCAACGTGACCGTCCGGCCAACACAGCGATAGTGCGCAAACGAAGTGCGCTTTGCAGGTTTCAAAATCGGCCGCTGCTTCTTTGATCTTGTCCATGGCCATGCCGAAATCTTTGTCCGGCCCAGCCCAGCGGGCGGAAAAGATACCGGGCGCACCCCCCAGCACATCCACGCACAGGCCCGAATCATCGGCCAATGCCGGACAGTTTGCAGCCGTTGCGGCGGCGCGGGCCTTAATAACCGCGTTCTCCACAAACGTCTCGCCGGTTTCCTCAGGCTCAGGTAAATTTTGATCGCCCGCGCTGGAAACAGACACACCAAAAGGTGCCAGCAATTCACGGATCTCCCGCACCTTGCCCGCGTTATGGCTGGCAATGATGATCTGTTTTTCGGTGAAGGCGCGGCGCGATGTCATGTGATGTTGAGCGCTTCCCGCTGTAGGACGGTCAGCTCGTCTATGCCCTTGCGGGCCAGCGCCATCATTTGATCAAACTCGGCCGGGCTGAACGGCTCTTCTTCGGCGGTGCCCTGAATTTCCACAATGCCACCACGTCCCGTGAGCACAAAATTTGAATCAGCCTGAGCGTTACTGTCTTCGGGGTAATCCAGATCCAGCACAGGTGTTCCGTTATAGATACCGCACGATACCGCCGCCACTTCGTCCGTCAGCGGAATGGATTTCAGCAACCCAACCTTCATCAGGTTTTGCATGGCCAGGTGCAGAGCCACATAGGCGCCGGTGATGGACGCGGTTCGGGTGCCGCCATCGGCCTGGATCACATCACAGTCCACCTTGATCTGAACTTCGCCAAGGGCCGTCAGGTCCGTAATGGCGCGCAATGACCGCCCGATCAGGCGTTGGATTTCCTGCGTGCGTCCAGACTGTTTGCCACGGGCTGCCTCGCGATCTGTGCGGGTGTGGGTGGACCGGGGCAACATGCCGTATTCGGCTGTTACCCACCCTTTGCCGCTGTCGCGCATCCATGGCGGCAGGCGCTTGTCCACGCTGGCATTACACAACACATGGGTATCGCCAAACTTAACCAGACAGGATCCCTCTGCGTATTTGCTGAATCCGATTTCAAGGCTAATAGCACGAAGGGCATCAGGTTCACGACCAGAGGGTCTCATACAGGGCTCCATTTTATATTTGAGTGGTGATACTTGTTAGCGGGAACCTATCGTGTGGACGGTAAGGCGTAAAGACATGGTGCGTTCAGGCGTCACGCTTCTCTGAACGGGACCCAACCTCATCGTATCGATTGGCCCACGCGCTGATAACCTCTGCCACATAATAGGCGTCAGCCCGGTTTGTCAGCATGTGATCTGCACCATCCAGGGTGACGAAGCTTTTAGGATGCCGGGCGGCTTCGTATATGTGCCGGGCATTTTCAATGCCTACCGTGCTGTCGATGGGGCTGTGAAAGATCAAAAGAGCCTTTTTTAAATTGGCAACGCATTTGCTGAGTTGGTGGCTCTCGATATCGTCCAGAAAGGATTTTTTGATGCGGAAAGATCGCCCGCCAATGGTAACGTCTGCTTCGCCCTCATTCTCAATCTCGCTCCGGTGGTTAGCAAAATGATGCGCCACGTGTTCCGGGTCCGATGGTGCGCCAATGGTACAGACGGCCCGCGCTTCGGGGATTTGACCGGCAGCGGCCAGAACGGCGGCTCCGCCCAAACTGTGCCCAATCAAAACGCTTGGCGCATCGCGTGTGTCGCGCAGATAAGATGCAGCGGTAACAAGATCATCCACGTTGGATGAAAACGTCGTATTGGCGAAGTCCCCTTCGCTGTCGCCGAGGCCGGTAAAATCAAAACGAAACACCGCGAACCCCCGCAGCCACAAGGCCTTGGCAATGCGGGCAGATGCCAGCACATCTTTCGATCCGGTAAAACAATGGCCAAAAAGGATATAGCCACGTGGTACGCGGTCATCAGGCGTATCAAGTCGGGCCGCCAGCTTCAGGCCCTGTTCGTTGGAAAAACTCAGATTTTCCTGAGTCATGATTTATTCTTATCCCCCAAGGATGCCGATGTACGCGCTCACCCATTATGACCAAGACGACAGATTGATGCCAGCGTTACCGAGGCACGGTATCGGCAACGCTAAGCCTTTTGCGCCCGCGCTTCGCGGCGCACAATATAGATACCGGCGCCGACGATCAGGCTGACGCCAACCACCGCCATGGCCGTGGGAATTTCCTGCCAGAATATATAACCCCACGCCACGGCCCATGGCAGCGACGCATATTCAAACGGCGTGATGACCACGGCCGATGTGGTCATGTAAGCGTGCGATAACAAATAAAATCCCGTACCCCAGATCAGGCCACACGCGGCAATCAGGCCGAAGTCCTGCATCGACGGCATAACCCATGGGCGCAACAGAAAATCCAGATCGCTCTGCCCGGCAACCAGATATGATCCATCACCCAGCATCAGGCCAATGATTGCACTCAGTACGATGTAGACCAGAATGGTGTAGAACGACATGCCCGACGAGCTTTCCGTATTGCCCATAAGGCGCGTGGTTAAAATGACACCTGAGTAACAAAATGCCGAGCTGAGCGAAAACAGGCTGCCCCATGATAGAGTGCCACTTTGGGGCTCTGTCATTAACACGACGCCCGCAAAACCAACCAGCACCGCCATCCAGCGGTGTATGCCCACATGCTCTTTCAACACTGGCACGGAAAGGGCGGTGACGATCAGGGGTGCTGCAAAAAATATGGTAATGGCCGTCGCCAGGGGTAGCGATGCAATGCCGAGATAAAAGAACGTATAGGCACTGAAAGCAAAGACGCCGCGCACGATCTGCAACCCCTTACGCCTGGTTTTTAACACCGCCACGCCGCCTTCCAGAAAGATGATCACGGCCACCGGAACCAGCGAGGCAAAGGCCCGGAAAAAAACGATCTCATGGACCGGATAGTCACCGCTGAGAAAACGAATGATCACATCCTGAACGGACAGGATGGAAACCGCGATGACCAGAAAGATGATGCCCCGAACAGGCGAAGATGGTGGCGCGGCTTGATCTGTCGATGACGACATGTGGACGGGTTCCCAAAACGTATATTGGTTTTTTGGCACCCGTCCTCAAACGCGCACCGAATTCAGCAGTGTTACACCGCAACGATCAAAGCGTACAACCCTTGACTAAGGTTGTGGTGGAAGAAGCACAAAATTACCCACGTGCGTCTTTTCCAGAAACGCGCGCTGGGCATCGGCGATCTGATCCAGTGGATAGACTTTTGCCACCAAGGGCCGGATTTCACTGCGTTCAATATAACTGATCAAATTGGGAAAAACCGGCTCATCCCAAGCCGTGCAGCCAATGAGCTTCAGGTCCTTCAAATAAAAATCCCGCATGTCCAATTCTACCATGGGCCCGCCAATTGCACCGGATGAGGCATATCGTCCGCCCCGTTTCATGGCTTTCAGTAACCCACCGAAGCCGGGCCCCGCCACATTGTCGATCACCACATCCACGGATTTCTCGCCCACGGCGACGACCACATCGTCATTGCGCTCGATGACCCGGTCGGCACCCAGATCGCGCACGGCGTCCATTTTTGATTTACCGGCAATGGCGGTAACCGATGCCCCCCGACGTTTGGCCAGTTGTACAACAGCCGAGCCCACGCCACCGGACGCGCCGGTCACCAACACGTGGTCATTATTTGTTACATCGGTGCGGTGGATCATGTTTTCCGCTGTGCCATACGCGCAGGGAATGGTGGCTAGCCCTTCGTCGCTCCAATCGCAATCCACGGCGAAAATTTCGGTGGCCGGGACTTTTACGTATTGGGCAAAGGCTCCGTCGAAATCTGACGCCATCCAGATGTTGTCCAGCAAGTCGTAGCCGTGCGTGCGTATGCACGCTCGCACCAGCACACGCGCGCCAATCTGATTGTCGTCCACGTCTGGTCCAACACCGACCACTCGGCCACAACAATCGGTGCCCTGAATAAAGGGAAACGGCGTGGCGTCATTCCAGCCGCCATCCTGTATCTTGGCCTGTTTATGGGTGGCAGCCTGTTCCTGTTCGTCCGCCGTGGCCTCGGTACCCGTTGTGACAGATGATGAATACCAGCCGAGACGGGTATTGATTTCCGTATTGTTGACGCCTGCGGCCAACACTTGTAACAGCACGTCGCCCACGCCCGGTTCCGGGATCGGCACATCGCGGTATTCCAGTTTGTCATAACCGCCGTTACCGGTAGTCACCACGGCCTTCATGGTGTGCGCCACGTCTGTTATATCAAAACGGTCGACCATCCGATCTCCTTTTATGCGGCATTACAAGGCCTCGCGTTTACGCGAAGTCCGGGAATACAAGGCCTCGCGTTTACGCGAAGTCCGGGAATACAAGGCCTCGCGTTTACGCGAAGTCCGGGAATACAAGGCCTCGCGTTTACGCGAAGTCCGGGAATATAAGGCCTCGCGTTTACGCGAAGTCCGAAAGTATAAGCCCCCGCGTTGACGCGCTGCAACGCCAAGACTACATTTCTCGAATGATTTCCGACCTTAACGAACGATCCCGCGAAATATTCCGCCATATCGTGGATTCATATCTGGAGACGGGCGATCCCATTGGGTCGCGCACGCTCGCCAATATGTTAAAATCCAAGCTGTCACCCGCCACGATCCGTAATGTGATGGCCGATCTGGAAGATGCGGGCCTGCTGTACGCGCCGCACATGTCGGCCGGGCGTATCCCCACAGATTCGGGCCTGCGCCTGTTTGTGGACGGCTTGTTGGAAGTGGGTAACATCACAGCCGAAGAACGCGAAAGTATTGAAGGCCAGTGCGCCGCCGTAGGCAACAGTGTTAAGGGCATGCTGGAAGAGGCCTCCGCAGCCATATCCGGTTTGTCAGGTTGCGCCGGTTTGGTCATGGCCCCAAAAACGGACACACCCTTGCGGCACATTGAATTCGTCAGTCTGAGCCCCGGCCGCGCCCTGGTTGTTATGGTCATGGAAAACGGGGTGGTGGAAAACCGCGTCATTGAAGCACCGCCGGGCTTGCCCGCATCGTCGCTGGTGGAGGCAACCAACTATCTGGGCGCACGGCTTGTGGGCCGCACCATGTCAGAGGCCCACGACGAGATCATGGCAGAGCTGGAAGCCCACCAGGCCCACCTTGATGATCTGACCACACGGGTGGTGGAAAGCGGGTTGGCCAGTTGGTCCGGGCAAGGGGCACAAAACGAAACCCTGATTGTACGCGGGCAGGCCAATTTGCTGGAAGATATGTCCGGTGCCGCTGATCTGGAACAGATCCGGTCCCTGTTCAATGCGCTGGAACGCAAAGAATCCATGCTCAAGTTGTTATCGCTGGCCGATACGGCAGACGGCGTGCAGATTTTCGTGGGGGCCAGCAACTCTCTGTTTAATATGGCCGGCTGTTCGGCCATCGTCAGCCCGTATCAGAACGCTCGCGATGAAATTGTGGGGGCGATTGGCGTGATCGGCCCCACACGGATGAATTATGCCCGCATTGTCCCGATTGTGGATTATACCGCGAAACTGGTTGGAAAACTGGTGGGCTAGCGATATACAGCCTGCACAGGTTGACAAAACAGGTTAGCCAAACAAATTAGCAGAACACACTTGTGGTCAAAGGAGCATCGACCAGCCATGTCTCAAACACCTGAGAACACGGAAACTGAAGAGTCCGTTGAAGATGCTGTGGAATCAGCAGAATCCGATCAGCCCGCAGACGATGACATCGTTGAGGGTATCGAAGATCTTGATTTATCCGATGAAGAGCTGAACTTTGCCCCGGAAGATGATGGCGAGTCATCTCCCGAAGACGAAGTCGTCCGTCTGGAAGGTGAACTGGCATCCATGCATGACAAGTTGCTGCGTGCCGTGGCCGAGACCGAGAACGTCCGCCGCCGCGCCCAGCGTGACAAGGAAGACACCGCGCGCTATGCGGTTTCCAACTTTTCCCGCGATTTGCTGAGCGTTGCCGATAATCTGCGCCGCGCCCTGGACAGTGTGGATGAGGACGCCCGCAAGGAGAGCCCGGCACTGGAAAACCTGATGATCGGTGTTGAGATGACCGAGCGTGAATTGCTGGCGGCGTTTGAGCGCACCAACATCCGGCGCATGGAAACCATAGGCCAGCGGTTCGATCCAAACTTCCATGAAGCCATGTTTGAATACGACGACCCGGACCAACCTGCCAAAACGGTTGGGCAGGAAATAGAAGCCGGATATATGCTGCATGATCGCGCCTTGCGCCCGGCTAAAGTCGGCGTGACCAAAGGCGGGCCAAAAGAAGAAGCGCCGGCAGCAGGATCGCCAGGAAACACGCCGGAATCAGGGACTTATGAGCCTAAAGCGGGTGAACCTGGTGCTACTTTTGACGAGGAATTGTAAGGCTTTGGCAGATTTCTGCTGAACGCGCTTGAGAGAGTTAAAAAAAATATCCATGTTTTGATCATGGTTTCGGTTGCGATTTAGGGTTAGCGCCCATATATAACGCCCCGGAAAGGCACATTTTTGGTGCCATCACACTGAACCGTCAGTAACCGCGAAAACCGCTGTTATTGATCAGGGACCCGGAACCGGCATCGCTTAATTCAAGGTTGCCAGCCACAATATGGAAATCGGGTCGCCGCAAGGAAAGGAAATGTTATGAGTAAAGTTATCGGTATCGATCTGGGAACCACCAATTCCTGTATGGCCATCATGGATGGTCAGGACGCGAAAGTCATCGAAAATGCAGAAGGCGCACGGACCACACCGTCCATGGTTGCTTTCGCTGATGGTGACGAGCGTATCGTGGGCCAGCCCGCCAAACGTCAGGCGGTGACCAACCCCGAAAATACCCTGTTTGCTATCAAGCGCCTGATTGGCCGCCGGTTTGATGATCCGATCACCAAAAAAGATCAAAAAATGGTGCCTTACGAGATTGTTGAGGGCGACAACGGCGACGCATGGGTCTCGGTTGAAGGTGAAAAGTACTCACCCTCCCAGATTTCAAGCTTCATTCTGCGCAAGATGAAAGAAACCGCTGAAAGCTACCTTGGCGAAGATGTTGATCAGGCCGTGATTACGGTTCCGGCCTACTTTAACGATTCACAGCGTCAGGCCACCAAGGATGCCGGTAAAATTGCCGGCCTTGAGGTTCTGCGCATCATCAACGAGCCTACGGCTGCTGCTCTGGCCTATGGTCTTGAAAAGAAAGAAAGCGGCATCATTGCAGTCTACGATCTGGGCGGCGGCACGTTCGACGTATCCGTCCTTGAGATTGGCGATGGCGTGTTCGAAGTAAAATCCACCAATGGTGACACGTTCCTGGGCGGTGAAGATTTCGACAACCGTATTGTTGATTATCTTGCTGACGAATTCAAAAAGGAAAACACGGTTGATCTGCGCGAAGACAAGCTTGCCTTGCAGCGCCTGAAAGAAGCGGCAGAAAAAGCCAAGATCGAACTGTCATCCACCATGCAGACCGAAGTAAATCTGCCGTTTATTACGGCCGATGCCAGCGGTCCCAAGCACCTCAACATCAAGCTGACCCGCGCCAAGCTGGAAGCCCTTGTTGAAGACCTGATCGCCCGTACGGTTGGGCCTTGTAAGAAAGCCCTGAAAGACGCTGGGCTTACAGCCGGCGAAATTGGCGAGATCATTCTGGTCGGCGGCATGACCCGTATGCCCAAGGTTATCGAAACGGTGAAGGAATTTTTCGGTCAGGAACCTCATAAGGGTGTGAACCCCGATGAAGTTGTTGCCATTGGCGCCGCTATTCAGGGCGGTGTGTTGAAAGGTGACGTGAAAGACGTTCTGTTGCTGGATGTGACGCCACTGTCGCTGGGTATCGAAACCCTTGGCGGTGTGTTCACGCGCCTTATCGAGCGCAACACAACGATCCCGACCCGTAAGAGCCAGACGTTCTCAACCGCTGAAGACAGCCAGACGGCCGTGACCATCCGGGTTTTCCAGGGTGAGCGCGAAATGGCGGCGGACAACAAGATTCTTGGCCAGTTTGATTTGGTCGGCATCCCGCCTTCTGCACGCGGCATCCCGCAGATCGAAGTGACTTTTGATATTGATGCCAACGGCCTGGTGAATGTATCTGCCAAAGACAAAGCCACCGGCAAAGAACAACAGATTCGCATTCAGGCTTCTGGCGGTCTGTCCGATGAAGACATCGAACAGATGGTTCAGGACGCCGAAGTAAACGCGGATTCTGATAAAGAGCGCCGTGAGTTGGTGGAAGCCCAGAACCAATCTGAAGGCTTGATCCACATGTGTGAAAAGAATGTGGCTGAGCATGGCGACAAGGTGCCCGACGAAGACCGTCAGGCCATCGAAGACGCCATTGCCGCGTTGAAGGAAGCCCGTGAAGGCGAAAGCGCAGAAGACATCAATGCTGCATCCGAAGCACTGACCCAGGTTTCCATGAAACTGGGCGAAGCCATGTATAAGGCCGAGCAGGAAGCGAATGCTGACGGCGAAGGTGGCCCTGACATGGGCGATGCATCAGCCGGTAGCGATACTGATGCCGGATCTGATGACGATTCTACGGTCGTGGATGCTGACTTCGAAGAAGTTGATCCCGAAGCCGATGCGGATGATGAAAAGAAGGGCGCGTAAGCGCTCTTCGTTTCTTCTGGCTGGTCTTCTAGCTGGTTCTTTTGGCGCTAACACTGCATTTACAGGGGTAAGAATTCATGGCCAAGGATGACTATTACGACATCCTCGGGGTGAGCTCAGATGCTGACGAAGGTGAGCTGAAAAAGTCTTACCGTAAGCTGGCCATGAAGTACCACCCCGACCGCAACCCCGACGATGCCGAGGCTGAGCAAAACTTCAAAGATTTGAACGAAGCCTATGACGTGCTGAAAGATGATCAAAAGCGCGCTGCTTATGATCGTTTCGGCCATGCCGCGTTCGAGAATGGCGGCGGCGGTGCTGGACAGGGCGCTGGCGGTTTCGGCGGCTTCAGTGGTGGTTTTGGCGATATTTTCGAAGAAATGTTTGGCGATACAGGCGGTCGCCGTGGCGGCGGCGGTGCCAGCCAGGGATCAGACCTTCGTTTTAACATGGAAATCGGCCTGGAAGATGCCTTCAAGGGCAAGAAGACCGACATTCGTGTACCCACCTCTGTGGCGTGCGACCCTTGTAAAGGATCGGGCGCGGCTGCCGGTAAGGCCCCGGCCACGTGTGGAACCTGCCATGGTCAGGGCCGGGTTCGTGCCCAGTCCGGGTTCTTCACCGTTGAACGTACCTGCCCGTCTTGTGGCGGTCAGGGCCAGGTTATCAAAGACCCCTGCCGCACCTGTGGTGGCGCTGGTCGGGTTGAGAAAGAAAAGAATCTGTCTGTCACCATCCCCGAAGGGGTCGAGGACGGAACCCGCATTCGCTTGAGCGGCGAAGGCGAGGCCGGATTACGCGGCGGACCAGCGGGCGACTTGTATATCTTTATCTCTATCAAGCCACATCGCCTGTTCCAGCGCGACAGCGCCAACATCCATTGCAAGGTGCCGATCCCGATGACAACGGCCACGCTGGGCGGCACGGTCGAAGTCCCCACTGTGGATGGTAAGCGCGCCCGCGTGACCATCCCCGAAGGCACCACAACGGGCCATCAGTTCCGACTGAAAGACAAGGGTATGACCATCCTGCGGTCTCGTGCGCGTGGTGATATGTTTGTGCAGGTCACGGTGGAAACGCCACAGAAGCTGACCAAGAAGCAGAAGGAACTCTTGGGCGAGTTCGACAAGGCCGGCAAGAACACCAAAACCCACAGCCCTGAATCCGCTGGCTTCATATCCAAGGTCAAAGAATTCTGGGATGATTTGACGGAATAGGGTTTCTGTCATACGCCCCCAAACCATGAAATTGATACCCGGTTTTACAGACTCCTGCTAAATTCGTATGACTAGCTATTGTGTTGGCGAAGACGGGGATTGGCGGTTATGAAAATCGGTGTGGTTGGTTGTGCGGGCCGGATGGGCCGCATGCTGCTGGAAACAATATTATCAACAGATGGCCTGAGCTTATCGGGCGGTATAGAGCATACCGGCAACGACGCCATTGGCTGTGATGTGGCGACCCTGATCGGTGGCGATGCAACGGGTATTCTGGTTGGCGGTGATGCGGCTGCTTTGTTTGCGGCCAGCGACGCGGTTATCGATTTCACGGTTCCCATGGCCACTGTTATGCATGCCCGGCTGGCGGCTGATACCGGCACAATTCTTGTTGTGGGCACCACCGGTATGGACGCTGACCAGCTGGTTCAATTGCAAGCGGCCGGACAGCAAACCACCATCGTGCACGCTGGCAACATGAGCGTGGGCATCAATCTGCTTGAGGGCCTGGTCCAACAGGTCAGCGCCGTTCTGGGCAATGATTACGATATCGAAGTTGTTGAGATGCACCACCGTCACAAGATAGACGCGCCGTCGGGTACGGCGTTGATGTTGGGTGAGGCTGCGGCGGCCGGGCGCGGGGTTGATTTGGGTGCCGTGTCACAACGCACGCGAGACGGCCACACGGGCGCCCGCACACCTGGCGACATTGGCTTTGCCAACCTGCGGGGCGGTGATGTGGTAGGCGATCACACGGTGATCTTCGCCGGTGATGGCGAACGCATTGAAATCACCCACAAGGCATCGTCGCGCACCATTTATGCCGCTGGTGCCATGCGTGCCGCCCTATGGGCCAAGGATCAGGCCCCCGGCCTTTATTCCATGAAAGACGTGCTGGGCATGGCCTGAACGTTTTGTAGAGCCGAGATTTGTGCGAAATTCCACCAGTCCTTGCAAATGAGTTATAGGCTTGGCACTCTCAGCCCATGGTCAAAAGAGCCGATATTGACGAGTTTTACCGTCGCCTGGCACAGGCAAACCCTCACCCCACCAGTGATCTGAACTGGGTTAACCCCTATACGCTAGTGGTTGCCGTGGCATTGTCGGCGCAGGCCACGGATGTGGGCGTGAACAAGGCCACGGGGCCGTTATTCGAGTCCGTTACGACACCAGAACAAATGGTCGCCCTGGGCGAAGGCGGGCTGAAAGACTACATCAAGACCATCGGCCTCTATAACACCAAAGCCAAGAACGTGATCAAGCTGTCACAGATGCTGATTAACGAGCACAACAGCGAAGTGCCCCATGACCGGGCCGCCCTTGAGGCCCTGCCCGGTGTTGGCCGGAAAACGGCGAATGTCGTGCTGAACGTCGCCTTTGGCGAGCCTACCATTGCCGTGGATACCCACGTGTTCCGGGTCAGCAACCGGACCGGCCTGGCGCCCGGTAAAAACGTTTTGGAGGTGGAAAAAAAGCTGGTCAAATGTACCCCGGAACAATGGGGCATGCACGCCCATCACTGGCTGATCCTGCATGGGCGGTACGTGTGCAAGGCGCGAAAACCTGATTGTGCGTCCTGTGCGGTGATTGAATTTTGCAAATACAAGGCCAAGACGACGCTTTAATTGGCAGCTTATTCCGCACTCAGAATGATATCGCGCAAACAGTCTTCTTTTTCGGCAGGGCTTGTGCCCGTTTCACGAAATTCTATATGATCGACCAGATAGTTACCGGATTCGTTTTCATATAAAAACAAATCCAGCACGCAGGATTCAGTGTGGTATTGCCACAACTCGGCTGGTGGATCGCGACGCACGAATTCCGGCTGTCCGAACAGGTTTTCCAGCCCGACTTCGTAATAACCCACCAACGATTCAGGCGCGGGTACCGGTATGGGCGGCGGCGGTGGCGGGATTTCAGGTTCGGCTGGTGGCAGAGCGGCGATTTCCTCTAATACTGTATCGGCTTCAGTGGTCATAGCCGTGGAATCAACCACCGGATTGCCAGCCTGTTCCGTACAGGCACCAAGCATTAAAGCCAGCATCAAGGCGGGTAGATAGCGCGGCAATTGCTTCAAGAGCCGCCTGACTCCGTCAGTGTTTGCATTTCACCACTAATAGATCCGCCGGGCTCAATAACAATAGAGCCATAACGAACAATGCCAGAGATCGAGCCGCCGTCTTTGATGGTCAGGCGGTTATGCGCGGTCAGGTCGCCCTCGAACCGACCGCCGATGACGGCTTCGTCCACTTCGGCTTTGCCTTTGAACACGCCAACAGGGGCCACTTCCAACAGTTGCGCCTTGGATAAATTCACGTCTTCGAATTCGCCTTCCAGGGTCAGCCTGTCACAGGACGTGATCTTGCCACCTTTGATCTTGACCTCGCGGCCAATCACCAAACGGTTCGGGTCAATGGACGCGCTCGATTGTGCGCTGCCGCCGGTTGGGGAAGCGGCCAGCATGCCTGTTCGGGCTGGCACATCGGGATGAAATGTGGAGCGCGCAGCCGCAGGCGTCGATGCATTTGACGTGCCCGTTGTGCCCGGCGTGCCAGACGTGGCAAAGGGTGTCAGTGGCGGTGCCGCGGATTCGTTCACGCCTGCTGTGTCGGTATTCTCTTTCTTGTCCATTACTCATTCTCCCTATGCCACACTCTTTACATCGTGTGTGGCACTATAAGCGCTCAGGCTTCAATAACGTCATTGGTGGCAATACGCCAGTTCTCAAACAAATGTACCATCGCCGCCGTGGCTATAATAGGCGTCAAAAGGTTAATAACTGGCACCGTCAGCATGAACGCAATGACAACGCCCACAAAAAACAATGCACCCTGTCGTTGTTTGCGCAACGTCTTTGCGCTGGCGTAGTCAATGCGGCGCAGGGCAACCAGTTCGAAATATTCTCTACCCAGAAGATAACCGTTCACGCCGTAGAAAACAAAAGGGAATACAGGTCCCAGGATCAAAAACGGTAGAATGAGCAGGTTAAGAAGGATCAGGACCACCAGAAACTTGCACGCGCCCGCGATGGACTCGCCCACCGTCTGGCCTGTTGCGGGGCCAAGCGTGGGAAAATGGCGGGCCTCTACGGCCTTGGCCACACTATCGAGGAAAAACCCGACCATGGTGCTGACAATGCCCGGAAACAGGAACCACGTTACAATCAACGTGGCCAGGCCACCCAGCAGGTCAATGACGGTTTCCAGCCATCCCCACGCGAAAAACGCGGTATTGGTGAGCAGGTATCCCGTCACGCTCCACACGCCCGCGAACACGACGATGGCAGCAGCAATGCTCAGCAGCAGCGCCTTCTGAATGGCCTTGTCGTTGAGTTGGGCAATGGCCTTGCCAAACGCGCTGAACATCAATCTCTCCTACAATTTACGGTCCCTGTTTATCCATGCCGCCCGTACAGGGCAAGCCGTACTTGAGGCTCTCGCCACAATCCTTATAAATATAGTACGAAAAGATTCGAATGGGAGGCTGTATTGAGCGATAAACGTTTTCATGTGCTTGGCATCGGTAATGCCATTGTGGATGTGTTGGCAAGAACTGACGACGCATTCCTGGAAAGTCGAGAGATGGTCAAGGGCGGCATGACGCTCATTGATGAAATCACCGCCGGCAACCTTTACGGCGAAATGCAGGCCCCCATGGAACAATCCGGCGGCTCCGCCGCCAATACTATTGCGGCCATGGCTTCGCTCGGATCGGACTGTGCTTTCATTGGTAAAGTGTGTGATGATTTGCTGGGAGAGCGGTTTACCGATGCTATTCGTGAAATCGGGGTGACGTTTGAGACAGCCCCCGCTCAGGACACCACATCCACCGCCCGCTGTCTGATCTTCGTGACCCCTGATGCCCAGCGCACCATGCTCACATATCTGGGCACATGCGTGGAACTGGGCCCGCGCGATATTGATGCCGATATGGTGGCCGACGCGCAAATCACCTATCTGGAAGGCTACTTGTGGGATCCACCCGAAGCCAAGGAAGCCTTTATCCGCGCTGCAACCATTGCCCACGAAGCCGGTAACAAAGTATCGCTCAGCTTATCGGACGCATTCTGTGTGGACCGTCACCGCGATGACTTTCTGCAATTGCTCGAAGGTCACGTGGATATTCTGTTCGCAAATGAGGACGAAATTACCTCGCTTTATCAGGTCGATGAGTTCGATGATGCCCTGCAATACGTGCGCGGACACTGTGAAATTGCGGCGTTAACCCGCAGCGAGAATGGTTCCGTCATTGTTTCAGGCGATGAAATCCATGTTATTGACGCCGCCCCGGTTACCGAAGTGGTTGACACAACGGGTGCTGGTGATGCATATGCCGCAGGCTTTCTATACGGTATGACCCATCATCTGGGTTTGCGAGACGCCGCCCACGTGGGCAGTGTCGCCGCAGCTGAGGTGATCAGCCATATGGGAGCTCGCCCGGCAGAGCCATTAGGCAGCCTGATTGAGCATAAGCTCAATCTCAAGAACTAGATTTATCGCGTCGGTACAGGCTCACCAAAACCTGCTCGTCGCCCAAGAGTAGGCATACAGAGTAGGTATTATGACAGAGCTTCGGAATATCGCGATTATCGCGCACGTTGATCACGGCAAAACCACCATGGTGGATGAGCTTCTCCGCCAGAGCGGCGCTTTTCGCGACAACCAGCAGGTGGCCGAACGGGCCATGGACAGCAACGACCTGGAACGGGAGCGTGGTATCACGATTCTGGCCAAATGCACATCTGTGGAACGCGACGGTATTCGCATCAACATCGTTGATACACCAGGCCACGCTGACTTCGGTGGCGAGGTTGAGCGCATCCTGAGCATGGTTGATGGCGTTTTGTTGCTGGTGGACGCCTCCGAAGGTGCCATGCCGCAAACCAAGTTCGTGACCACCAAGGCGCTTCAGATCGGCCTCAAGCCTATTTTGGTTATCAACAAAGTGGATAAGCCCGACGCTCGGCCCTACGAAGTACAGGACGAAGTCTTCGATCTGTTTTCCGTGCTTGATGCCACTGACGAACAGCTTGATTTCCCCACCGTGTTCGCGTCCGCCAAACAAGGCTGGGCCGCCATGGAACCCGATACCGAAACCGACAACATGGACGCCCTGTTCGATGTAATCCTGAAGCATGTGAAGCCGCCAGTAGAAGAAACCACCGGCGCGTTTTCCATGTTGGCAACCATGCTGGACGCCAACCCGTTTTTGGGTCGCGTGCTCACCGGGCGCATTCATTCAGGCACCGTTAAAGTCAACACGCCCATCAAAGCCCTGAACCGGGATGGTGAAGTGGTGGAAACGGGCCGTATTTCCAAGCTGCTGTCATTCCGTGATCTGGAACGCGTCCCCGTTGACGAAGCCGGCGCTGGTGATCTGGTAGCCATTGCGGGTCTGACCAAGGCAACCGTCGCCGATACCTTGTGCGATATATCTGTGACCGAACCATTATACGCCACCCCTATTGATCCACCGACCCTGGCCATGACGTTTTCGGTCAACGATTCACCGCTGGCCGGTACCGAGGGATCGAAAGTCACCTCTCGCGTTATTCGTGACCGCCTGTTGCGGGAAGCCGAAGGCAACGTGGCCATCCGCATCACCGAAACAGACGCCAAGGACGCCTTCGACGTGGCGGGCCGAGGTGAGCTGCAACTTGGCGTGTTGATCGAAACCATGCGCCGTGAAGGGTTCGAATTATCCATCAGCCGCCCGCGCGTGCTGTTCAGGGACGACCCTGAAACCGGCAAGACCATGGAACCTATCGAAGAAGCCGTCATTGACGTGGACGAAGAATATTCCGGCGTTGTGGTGGAAAGCATGAGCAACCGCAAAGCCGAAATGCAGGAAATGCTGCCTGCCGGTGGTGGCAAGGTGCGTATTACCTTCCTGGCACCGTCACGTGGCCTGATCGGTTATCATGGACAATTCCTGACCGAAACACGGGGCACCGGTATCATGAACCGCGTGTTCCACAGCTACGCCCCCACCAAAGGCCCCATCGACGGGCGGCGTAACGGTGTGCTGATTTCTAATTCACCGGGCAAGACGGTGGCCTACAGTCTTTGGAATCTGGAAGAACGCGGCACCATGTTCGTGGGCTCCGGCGCTAAAGCCTATGCCGGTATGATTATTGGTGAGAATGCGCGACCCGGCGATCTGGAAGTAAACCCCATGAAAGCCAAACAGCTGACCAACATCCGGGCATCGGGAACAGACGAAAACATCCGCCTGACCCCGCCCCGCAAAATGTCGCTGGAACAGGCGCTTGCCTATATTGGCTCGGACGAACTGGTTGAAGTCACACCGGAAACCATCCGCCTGCGTAAATACCACCTGGACCCCCACGAACGCAAACGCGCGTCCCGGGCGGAAAGTGCTGCTTAAGGTCACAGGTTTCTCGCGCGATTCAGGGATGATCCACGGGCGCGCCACGGGTGCCATTGCCCGGCAGAGTTTTGGCGCAAATTTTTCTCATTCTGTTTTTCTGTGTCTCACCTTCTCTGCGGTTTGACTCATAAAATGAGAAAACTGGTGCCACCAATGCGAATGTCCGAGCCTATCTCAAAACTGTCATAATCCAGAGACGTTAAGAGCCTCCGAGAATAGCCAGAAGCAGCTGTTTAGATAAACCAAATGTATGTTGTCTTCATGGGCCGCCCATTTGTTTATCACGTGGTTTTCTATCGTGTGACGGTCATCACATCAGCGAGCTCGAAGAACTTGTAGGTTTCATACCTGCTATTAATATTAGTTCTGTCGCCGAGAATGGCTGCAGGTCGATTTGGGGTGCCATAATGAATATTTTGCGAATTGTACTCGCCATTTTTTTACCTCCCGTAGCCGCCTTTCTAACAGTTGGTGTCGGCCTTCATTTCTGGATCAACATTGTTTTGTCTCTGTTGTTTTTCATTCCGGGCGTGGTTCATGCCATTTGGCTGGTGCTCAAAAGGGCTGAAAATCACTGATTAAAGATCAGTAAAATAATCACAGGAGAATTTTATATGTTTTTGAAGAAACTAACCGTTCCGCTTTTCCTCATCGCTTTTGTTTTTGCCGCTTTGGCGGCGCCGATTTCGATCAATTCCGATGGAACGGTAGATTTTGGCAAGAAAGCGTGGGCGGGCACGGACAAAAAGAAAGATAAGGACAAGAAAGATAAAAAGAAGAAGAAAAAGAAGAATGATGACGACGACGACGACGACAACGATGACAAGAGTTGTACCGGCGATCAGCCTTGTAACGATGACAACAAGAACCGCAAAGATGACAAAGACGACGACGACGACGATGATGATGATGACGATGATGAGGACGAGGACGATGATAGCTAAGAAACAGTTCGCTTAAAGTCCAATTCAGATATTAAACAAAGGGGAATACATAATGCTAATTCACATGAAAAAACTATCAGGTATATTACTAGCACTACCGATTTTAGGTGCATGCGCCAACTACGACATGGACACAGTTGGTAATATGGAGATCGACAGTTGGGCGTTTGCTGAATCTCTCCATGGGCAGTATATGCGCATTGGACGTGACGAGGCCGCAGAGGATGATTGGAAGGATGCGTTATTCTTCCGTGATAAGGCGCGTGAAGCCGCAGAAGCAGCAAACGAAGGTGCCGCTCTCCCTGAGCCACAGATGGTTGGGGATCGGGATATTCCCGAGGGAGCTTTAGCCGATTTGAATGCCGCCTATGACAGCCTCATGGCCGCACTTAGCGATGGTCGTCGCACAAAACCGACAGCTGCTGCCATTGCGCAGACCAGTTTTGATTGTTGGTTGCAGGAGCAGGAAGAAGATGTTCAGCCTGATGATATAGCTTTGTGTCGTGAAGATTTTGAAGATGCCCTCGCCCTGTTGACTAAAGTGGGCGAGCCAATGGTTGCCGCGGCGCCGGAATCTGTTGTGAAGCCTGAGCAGAGAACATTCGTTGTGTACTTTGACCATAATAGTGCAACCCTTGATGTGCTTGCCAATATGGCTATCCAAAACGCCCTTGAAAGGGCCAAAAGCACTAATCCAAAATTTGTTCAGGTAGGCGGTCATACCGATACCACCGGTGATCAGGTTTATAACGACGCACTTTCAGATCGTCGTGCCAAAGCTGTTGCGAAGAAACTCATTGAAGGCGGCTTGATGAAGAAGAACCTGATTCAAACATCGATGTTTGGCGAAAACTTCACCACTGTAAAAACTGGTGATAATGTCAAGAACCGTAGCAATCGTCGTGTTGAAATCAAACTTAGTTACTAAACCAGTATCTCGGTTCCACTGAACCAGCATTGATGAAAACTTCATCGATGCTGGTTCAGGTTGAGAATAGAATTAATAACACAACGAGAAGACAAGCGAATGGCATTTAACATAAAGAAAATGACGATCCCTCTTTACGGTATTCTGGTCTTTGCCACCCTTGCGGCTTGCTCTCCGGAAGTTGGATCAAAGGAGTGGTGCGCAGATTTAAAGGATAAGCCTAAGGGTGAATGGTCCGCCAACGAGGCCGCTGATTTTGCAAAGAGTTGTGTCTTTTAATTAACGATCCCAGATTTCGAATTTTCATCCTGATGTCATAATCCAAATTGGTAAGTATCTTAGACACAGGATCACCAGAAGTGTCCCTTGTGGGCCAAACCACATTTTCGGCCCCCCTTTGCTGGGTTTGTAAATCAATGCGAGTCTTGCATTACCGAACCGGTTAAACTCTGACCATGCAAAACTGGGTCGGGTCATTTTCCGTTTACTTAGACCGCCGGGTGGCGATCTTGCTGGCGTTTGGGTTTGCCAGCGGACTGCCCTTGGCGCTGGTTTATGCCACGTTGTCGGCGTGGTTGAGTGAGTCCGGCGTTAGCAAGACAGCCATCGGCCTGTTTGTGTGGGCCAGCACCGCCTATACCCTTAAATTCCTGTGGGCACCGTTGGTTGACCGCATGCCGCTACCATTTTTGACCAACTGGTTGGGCCAGCGTCGTGGCTGGTTGGTGTTATCGCAAGTTGCCGTGGTTGGTGCCATGGTCGGTTTGGGCAGCTCGGATCCTGCGTCCAATTTGTGGTGGACGGCCTTGTGGGCGGTTCTGCTGGCCTTTGCCTCGGCCACGCTGGATATCGTGGCCGACGCCTACCGGGTGGAAAGTCTGGATGAAGAAGAACTTGGGGCGGGCGCCGCGAACTTTGTATTTGGCTACCGCATGGCCATGCTGGTATCAGGCGGTGGCGCGCTGATTATTGCCCAGTTCGCCGGATGGTTCTGGGCTTATGGGGTCATGGCCGCACTTATGGCGGTGACGATTTTTGCGACACTCGCCAGTCCCGAACCAGATCATCCGGCCCGTCAGGGCGAGGCCTCTGCCAAGTCTTTAAGCGCGTGGATGGCGGGTGCCGTTGTGGCGCCGTTTGTAAATTTCCTCAAGCGACCGGACTGGTTGCTGATCCTGTTGTTCGTGGCATTCTATAAATATGGCGATGCGTTGTTGGGCATCATGGCCAATCCTTTCTATCTGGAAATCGGTTTTTCCAAGGCCGAGATCGGCGTGATCAGCAAATCCTGGGGCATGGTGATGACCATTGTAGGCGCGTTTGCCGGGGGCGTTCTGGTGGCGCGCATGGGCATTCTAAAGGCACTGTTGATTTGTGGCGTTCTGCAAGCCGCGTCCAATCTGGTGTTCGCCGCCCAAGCCTGGGTCGGTTATTCCGTGCCCATGCTGACCATCACCATCGGCATTGAAAACTTTACCGGCGGCATGGCGACCACGGCGTTTGTTGCCTATCTGTCGGGTCTGTGTAATCTGGCTTATACCGCCACACAGTATGCGTTGTTCTCATCATTCATGGGATTTGCGCGCACTATATTTGCGTCTGGCGGCGGCTGGCTCGCCGATCAGGTGGACTGGGTGAATTATTTCCTCATGACAACAATCGCCGCCCTGCCCGGTCTTATTCTGCTACTATGGCTCATTCGACGTTATCCACCGGGTGACTTGCATGTGCGAAATACTTGATCATTTCGCTCAGATACCTAAAACACCTGTCAGTAATAGAAAGGCAGAGCCATGGATTTCAGCAAAATTCCCATTGGGCGCAACCCACCCAGCGAGATTAACGTGGTCATCGAGATTCCCATGGGCGGCAATCCGGTGAAGTATGAGTTTGATAAGGAATCCGGTGCCATGTATGTGGACCGCTTCCTTCATACCGCCATGTACTATCCGTGTAATTATGGTTTCGTACCGCATACGCTGTCCGATGATGGCGATCCCATCGACGCGGCCGTGTTGAGCCAGTTCCCGGTTCAGGCCGGTGTGATTATTCCGTCCCGTCCCGTGGGCGTCTTGATGATGGAAGACGAAAGCGGCATTGATGAGAAGCTGCTGTGTGTGCCGCTGGATGATTTGCATCCCTATTACGGTAACATTCAGGCGCTGGAAGATGTGCGGCCTGTACTGTTGGATCAGATATCGCACTTTTTTGAGCACTATAAAGATCTGGAGCCGGAAAAATGGGCCAAGGTGCAGGGCTGGGAAAGCCATGAGAAAGCCCAGGCCCTTATTCTGGAAGCTATTGAGCGTGCAGCGAAAGACCAAAATAATGATGCCTGAATACCATGAGTGAGCGCCTCCACCTTATCCACGGCCTGCGGTTTGATAATATCAAAGGCGACATCTTTGGTGGCGTAACCGCCGCCGTGGTGGCCTTGCCGCTGGCGCTGGCTTTTGGCGTGGCATCGGGCGCTGGTCCGCTGGCCGGTCTGTGGGGCGCTATCCTCGTTGGATTTTTTGCAGCCGTTTTTGGCGGAACACCCGCCCAGGTGTCTGGCCCCACCGGCCCTATGACCGTGGTTACAGCGGGCATTGTTATGCAATACGCGCACGACCCGGCCATTGCCTTCACCGTGGTGATGATGGCGGGCGCGTTTCAGATCGCCTTTAGCATCAGTGGCATCGGCAAGTACATCAACCTCATGCCCATGCCGGTGGTGTCCGGGTTTATGAGCGGCATCGGCTGCATTATCATCGCGCTTCAGCTGGCCCCTTTGTTTGGTCATGTCACATCCGGCAACGTTGTGGAGTCCATTATGGCGCTGCCGTTTGTGGTGGGTAATCCGCTGGTGGATGCGGCCGTTGTTGGGTTACTGAGTCTGGCCCTCATGTGTTTCCTGCCCCGGGCGGTCAAACGCATCCTTCCACCGGCACTGGTGGCGCTTATTGTGGGCACGGTCTGTGCCTATTGGTTTTTGCCAGAAGCGCCCGTGCTGGGCGAAATTCCAACCGGGTTTCCAAACCTCACATGGCCCATCATTGATACGGCCACACTGGCTAGTATGCTGCAATCGGCGTTTCTGCTGGCTATGCTTGGTACCATCGACAGCCTGCTGACCTCGCTGGTGGCTGACAACGTGACCCAGACCCATCACCGCCCCAACCGCGAACTGTTGGGTCAGGGGATCGGCAATATGGTGGCGGGTTTATTCGGGGCCATTCCCGGCGCTGGCGCCACCATGCGGACCGTAATCAATGTGCGGGCCGGTGGACGTACACCTATATCCGGGGCGTTACACGCGGTTGTTTTGTTTGCCGTTGTTATGGGCCTGGGGCCACTGGCGTCACATATCCCGCATGCGGTTCTGGCGGGCATTTTGATTAAAGTTGGTTTCGACATCATCGACTGGGAATACTTGAGGCGCGCGCGGCGAGCACCCAAGACTGGCTTGATTTTGATGGTGATCGTGCTGCTGCTGACGGTGTTTGTTGATTTAATCGTCGCGGTCATGGTGGGGTTGGTGCTGGCCAGCCTGGTGCTAACCAAGCGCATGGCAGATTTGCACATGGCGGGCCTGACAACCATATCTGCCGATGATGATGATGCCAGTTTAAGCGAAGAAGAAAGATCTATTTTGCGCGCCGCACAAGGTCACATCATGGTGTTTGTTCTGCGTGGGCCGTTTAGCTTTGGCGCGGCAACCGGCGTTACCAGGCGCATCCGGCAGGAAGTCGATCACAGCGTTTTAATTCTGGATTTGAGTGAAGTGCCCATGATTGATTCCAGCGCCTCATTTGCTCTGGAAGAAGTGATCCGCAATGCCGGGGTCAAAGGGCGTCATGCCCTGCTCGTGGGCGTGCGACCAGCCGTTCGCACCATTCTTGCCAGTCTCGGCGTACTGGACTTGTTTCCCGCCGGGCATGTGCACCGGGAACGCGAATCCGCCATCCGGCATGCGGCGATATTGTTGAACCTTGATCAGGCCACCTGACGCCACCAGACACCAGTCGCCGCCAGTTGTCGATGGCATGACCGGCGTTGCCTGTGATATGGTCGCGGTCTGACTGATAGACGAACAGGCAAATGACGTGAACAAGGCAGCCGCCACCCCGGTCCAGCAGGACAATGAGCAAACGCCTGTCGTGAAAGACAAGCCCACGCCCATGATGGAACAGTACCTGTCCATCAAGGTGGATCATCCCGATGCGCTCCTGTTCTATCGCATGGGTGATTTTTACGAGCTGTTCTTCGATGATGCCGTTGCCGCCGCCGCCGCCCTCGACATCACCCTCACCAAACGGGGCAAGCATCAGGGCGATGATATTTCCATGTGTGGTGTGCCCGCCCACAGCCACGTTGTGTATCTGGAGCGTCTGATCCGCAAAGGCTTCAAGGTTGCTATTTGCGAACAGATCGAAGACCCCACCGAAGCCAAACGAAAGCGCGGCCACAAGGCCGTGGTCAAGCGCGCCGTATCACGCATTGTGACCCCGGGCACGTTGACCGAAGATACCCTGCTGGATGCCCGCAGCAATAATTACTTAGTCAGCGTCGCCACGGCCAAGGGTCAATTCGGCGTGGCCTGGATGGATGTGTCCACCGGCTCACTGCAAACCCAGGCCTGTGACGAAGCTGATATCGCTGCGGTGCTGGCGCGATTGTCACCCGGCGAAATTCTGATATCCGAAACCGTGGTTGCGCGGGATGCACTGGCCGATGTGGTGTCGGACTGGCGCGACTATATGACCGTTGAGCCCGCCAGCCGGTTCGACAGTGACAACGCCCGGCGCAGGCTGGAACAAATTTTCGATGTGGGCACGCTGGATTCGTTTGGTAATTTCGGTCGGGCCGAGGTTGCCGCCGCTGGATCGCTGATCACCTATGTGGAACTGACCCAGAAAGGCGCCCTGCCCCGCATTGCTCCGCCCCGCCAGTATGCACGCGGCGCGGTCATGGAAATCGACGCCGCAACCCGGCGCAATCTGGAACTGACCTCGACGCTGACGGGTGACCGCAAAGGCAGCGTGCTGTCCGTTATTGACCGTACGTTGACGGGCCCCGGTGCGCGGCTTCTGATGGCCCGTCTCAGTGCGCCGCTGACGGACCGGGCCGTTATCGATGAACGGTTGGATGCTATTCAGTTTTTCATGGATGCAGAGCGGGTGCGCGGCGATGTGCGTGACCAGTTACGCGGCCTGCCGGACATGGAGCGTGCGTTGTCTCGTCTCAGCATTGGGCGCGGCGGCCCCCGTGATCTGGCGGCTGTTCGTCATGCGCTGGAACATACCGCGACAATTCGAACCATCGTTTCAACCGAGCGCGGTATGCCGGAAGCTGTGGCAAATTTTCTGACTGAACTTGATCCGCACGTGGCCCTGGTGGATGCGCTCAGTTGTGCGCTGGCCGAAGACCTGCCCGTTTACGTGCGCGATGGTGGCTTTATCAAACCGGGTTACGCGCCGGGTCTGGACGAATTGCGCAGCCTTCGGGACGAGAGCAAACGCCTGATTGCTAATCTACAGGCGGATTATCAGGCCGACACCGGGGTCGCGACTCTGAAGGTTCGCCATAACAATGTGCTGGGGTACTTTGTCGAAGTCCCCGCCAAGCAGGGCGACAAAATCATTGCCGACAAAGAAGGCCCCTATATCCACCGCCAGACCATGGCCAACGCCGTTCGTTTCACCACCACGGACCTGAGCGAACTGGAAGGCCGTATCGCCAAGGCCGCCGATAAGGCGCAGGCTTTGGAAGAAGAAATGTTTCAGGCCTTGTGTGATGACGTGATGGGATATGCGACCACGCTCGCTGGTGTGGCCCGTGGCTTGGCCATCATGGATGTATCCTCCGGGTTGGCTGAGCTGGCCGTGCAATCGCGGTATTGCCGACCGGTTTTGAGCGACGATCGCGACCTGCACATCGTGGGCGGCCGCCATCCCGTGGTCGAGGCGGCCCTGATCCAGTCTGGTGATGGTCAGTTTGTGGCCAACGATACTGATCTGGCTGATGGCGCGCGGCTCTGGCTGCTGACGGGCCCGAACATGGCCGGTAAAAGTACATTCCTGCGCCAGAATGCGCTCATTGCCCTGTTGGCCCAAATGGGCAGCTTCGTGCCCGCCACCGAGGCTCGCATCGGTATTGTAGACCGGCTGTTCTCTCGCGTGGGTGCCGCCGATGATCTGGCCCGTGGGCGCTCCACGTTCATGGTGGAAATGGTGGAAACTGCGGCCATTCTTAATCAGGCGGGTCCCCGGTCGCTGGTCATTCTGGACGAAATCGGTCGTGGAACGGCCACATTTGATGGCCTTTCCATCGCTTGGGCGGTGGTCGAGCAACTGCACGAGGAAAATAAATGCCGCGCGTTGTTTGCAACCCACTACCACGAGCTGACCGCGCTTGCCGCCCGCTTGGCTGATTTGAGTTGTCACAGCATGCGGGTTAAGGAATGGCAGGGCGATGTGATCTTCTTGCACGAGGTCGGTGCCGGCGCCGCAGACCGATCTTACGGCATTCACGTGGGCCGGCTGGCCGGCCTGCCACCCGCCGTCATTTCGTATGCCGAACAAATTCTGGCCACGTTGGAACAGGGCGAACAATCTTCGGTGCTTACCCAGCTGGCCGATGATCTGCCCTTGTTCGCGGCAGTTTCGGAAGAAGCAAATGCGGGCAGCGGCCCAGCATCCGCTCCCGATCCGGCCCTTATTGAGCTGGATAGGGTCAACGCAGATGACTTAACGCCACGAGAAGCGTTGGATTTTCTATATTCATTGAAGGCAATGCGCCAAAACAGCGGCAAATAGCTTCTAAGGTCACACATTTATTCTTCTTTTTATTACGTTACCGGTACTTAAAGACGATGGTCAGCGCAAAAAAACTCAAGGGAATCATCGATGGCCGTGCTGTTGCCGAGGCCGTGCAGGAGATCACGTCCTGGTCCGGATACAGCCCGAAAACCCACAGCAGCATCTTTGCTATCTTCCAAACTGCGCTGGAGCAGGGTAACGCCGAGATCAGGCGACGGTTTGAGGAAGAGGCATGGCCCGCCAGCGACATTATTCGGGCCCAATCCCATCTGACCGACCAGATTATCGGCCAACTGGTGAAGCTGACCATGGAAGACGTGTTTCCGGCGGCCAATCCCACCAAAGGCGAACAGATCGCGATTTTGGCGGCGGGCGGCTATGGCCGTCAGGAAATGGCACCTCATTCTGATATCGATCTAATCTTTCTCGTGCCCTATAAAATGACCCCTCATACAGAGCAAGTGGTTGAATTTATGCTCTATTTTCTGTGGGACCTGAAATTGGCTGTGGGCCATGCCACGCGCAATGTTGACGAGGCCATCCGTCTCGCGCGCGACGATATTACCATTCGCACCAACATGCTGGAAACGCGCTGCATCGCCGGAGACAAGAAACTTTTCAAGTCATTTTGGAAGCGATACCGTACCGAAATCATGGACGGCACCCAGAATGAGTATGTGGAAGCCAAGTTGGGTGAGCGCGACACCCGCCATGACAAGATGGGTGACACCCGTTATGTGCTGGAACCCAATATCAAGGAAGGCAAGGGCGGTTTGCGTGATTTGCAGACCTTGTTCTGGATCGCCAAGTACATTTATCAGGTCGCCGATATCCATGATTTGGTTGAGCAGGACGTTTTTACCAAAGAGGACGTTCGTTTGTTCGACAAGGCGTCCAATTTTCTGTGGACCATACGCTGCAATCTGCATTTTCTGGCCGGTCGCGAAGAAGATCGCCTGACGTTTGATAGCCAGCAGGAAGTGGCCGTTCGTATGGGATACCGCGATCATGCCGGCACCCGCGGTGTGGAGCGGTTCATGAAGCACTATTTTCTGATCGCCAAGGATGTGGGTGATCTGACCCGGGTCCTGTGTGCGGTGCTGGAAGAGCAACACAAGAAACGCGGGCGACGGTTCAACCTGCCCACCCTGCCGTTCGGCAAAAGCGCCTATAACGGTTTTGATATCGAAACAGGCCGATTAAATGTGGCTGGTCGGGCCGATTATAAGGCCGAGCCCTTAAAGTTGATCACCCTGTTCAAGACGGCACTGGAAAACGATATTGATATTCATCCCCGCGCGCTTCGGAGTGCGCGGCAAAGCCTGAGCCTTATCGGACCTGAGTTGCGTGATGATCCAGCGGCCAATGCGGCATTTGTGGACATCCTGACGTCAAAACGCAATCCGGAAAAGACCCTTATGGGCATGAACGAAACCGGCGTGTTCGGTCGATTTATCCCGGATTTCGGTCGGGTCGTTGCGCAAATGCAATATGATATGTACCACGTGTATACCGTGGACGAGCACACCATCCGCGCCATGGGCATTCTGCACCGCATTGAGGCCGGTGAACTGGCCGATGACCACCCGCTATCCACCGTCGTGGTCAAGGAAATCCAGTCCCGCCGCGTCTTGTACATCGCGGTCATGCTACATGACATTGCCAAAGGTCGCAAAGGTGATCATTCGGTGCTGGGCGCTGAAATTGCCCTCAAGCTGTGTCCCCGCCTGGGCCTTAACGAGTGGGAGACAGAGACCGTATCATGGTTGGTGCAGGAACATCTGTTGATGAGCAAAATTGCCTTCAAACGGGATCTGGACGACGCCCAAACCATCAGCGACTTCGCCAGGATTGTTCAATCTCCTGAACGATTGCGTCTTTTGCTGGTGCTGACCGTGGTGGATATCCGCGCGGTGGGCCCCAAGGTCTGGAATGCCTGGAAGGCTACCTTGTTGCGTGATTTATATGCCCGCGCGCAGGAAGATTTAAGCGGCACCCTTGAAGACGGCCGGCGCGAACGGCGTATCGATGCCGCCAAAGGTGCATTACGGGATCAGCTAAAGGGCTGGGACCATGATTGGATTGAGGGCTTTTTGGCCCGTGGTCGTGACCATTACTGGATCAGTTTCGATACCGAAACGCTATCTCGTCACGCCCACATTGCCCGCGATGTGGAACAGACAGGCGATTTGGTGGCCGTGCGTTCAACCGTGTCCGCCCAGCATGATATTACCGAGGTGATTGTTTACGCCCCGGATAGTCCGGGCCTGTTCGCGGCGATTGCCGGCGCCATGGCCCTTTCCGGCGCATCCATCGAAGATGCCAAAATCGTGACGCTCTCCGATGGTATGGCCATGGATACGTTCTGGATTCAAGACGAGGGCGGCCACGCCTATGACGAGCCACGCCGTCTGAACAGGCTGGCTGACCGGATCCAGCGCGCCTTGAAAGGCGAGTTGCTGCCTGGACGCGAGCTGGCCAATGCCCGTGACAAGGCCCTGCCGTCACGAACGCAGGTGTTTAAAGTGCCGCCCCGCGTCCTGTGTGACAATTCCATCAGTAACAGCGCCACGGTGATTGAAATCAATGGCCGTGACCGGCTTGGTCTGTTGTTGGACCTGACCACCGTTCTGACTGCCGAAGGTTTTCAGATCAATAGTGCGCATATTTCCACCTACGGCGAGCGCGTGGTGGATGTGTTTTACGTGAAAGATGCATATGGGCTGAAGATCACAAGTGAAAGCAAGATTGAGGCTTTGCGTACAAAACTGATCCAGGTACTAAGCCCTGAACGGAGAGCCACAGATCGGGGCGCCACAGAAACGCCATCTTCCGCTGCTTAGCTTTTGTACACCGACCCTTAATCAAAAACCTTTATTGAATCCGGTATGAATTTATTACGTGCCATCACCACCGTGGGTGGGTTTACGCTCATGAGCCGCGTTCTGGGCTTTGTGCGCGATATGCTGATTGCCGCTACGCTGGGCGCTGGGCTGACGGCTGACGCTTTTTTTGTGGCGCTCAAGTTTCCCAATTTATTCCGTCGACTGTTTGCCGAAGGGGCATTTGCCGCCGCGTTCGTGCCGATCTTTGCCGGTAAGCTGGAATCGGAAGGTCGCGGCCCGGCGGTGAGCTTCGCCGCGCAAGCTTTCAGTATTCTGGCTCTGTGCCTGACAGTATTCGTCATCGTGGTTGAACTTGCCATGCCCTGGGTCATGCAGGCTTTTGCGCCGGGGTTTCTGGATGATCCAGCAAAATTCGATTTAACCGTTCTGCTCGCCCGCATCACGTTTCCTTATCTGATTTTCATCTCGCTCACGTCATTGATTGCCGGTGTGCTCAATTCCATAGGCCGGTTCGCCGCTGCGGCGGCTACGCCTATTCTGTTGAACATCTGCATGATCGGCGCGATCCTTTTGCTGGTACCGTATTTTGAGACCCCGGCCCATGCGCTGGCATGGGGCGTATGCGGCGCGGGGGTGGTTCAGTTGGTGTGGCTTTATGCGGCGCTTGCACGCGAAGGCATTGTTCTGCGATTACCACGACCGCGCCTGACCGAAGATATCCGCACCCTATACCGACGAGCCCTGCCGGTCGCGTTGGGGGCGGGCATTTATCAGATCAACCTGCTGGTGGATACGGTCATCGCATCCTTGCTGCCGTCGGGGTCGATCTCATATCTGTTTTATGCGGACCGGGTGAACCAGCTGCCACTGGGCGTGGTGGGTGTTGCTGTTGGCACCGCGCTCTTGCCCATGTTGTCACGCCACGTGCAAAGCGGCGACGATAGCGCTGCCCAGAACGGCCAGAACCGCGCCCTGGAATTTACGTTATTGCTAACCCTGCCCGCGGCCGTGGCGCTGTTTGTTATTGCCCAACCTGTCATATCGGTCTTGTTCGAGCGCGGCGCGTTCAGTCACACCGACGCCGTTGCCACAGCCAAAGCCTTGGCCGTGTACGCGCTTGGCTTACCGGCTTACGTTCTGGTCAAGGCGCTGGCACCCGGCTTCTTTGCCCGCGAAGATACCAAAACGCCGGTGGTGATCGCGGTCGCCGCTATGGCGGTGAACGTTAGTTTATCGCTGATTCTCATGGGGCCGTTCCTGCATGTGGGCATTGCCATGGCGACGGTCATATCGGCGTGGCTCAATGCCGCCTGCCTTGCCATCGTGCTGCGCAAACGCGGCCAGTTGATACTGGACGCCCGGCTTTGCTCACGCCTGCCCCGAACTATTGTGGCGGCCGCAATCATGGGCTTGGGGCTGTACGCCGGTCTGGATAATGCGATGCCTTGGTTGGACGGCACCGTCGTACAACGGGCCTCGGCATTGGCGGTACTGGTCGGCGGTGGTTTGGTGGTGTTTGGTCTGTGCGCCCAGATTTCCGGCGCAGCGCGGATCAGCGATCTGGCCGCCCTCAGAAACAGGGCAGCTTGACCCATGACGTTCCACGCGCCATAAATCGGCGCGCAATCAACTTAATAACAAGGTCTTATCCATGAGCCGGATTTTTTCGGGTATTCAGCCCACAGGCAACCTTCATCTTGGCAACTACCTGGGCGCGATCCGCAACTGGGTATCGTTGCAGAATGATTATGAATGCATCTTTTGTGTGGTAGACCTGCACGCCATTACGGTGTGGCAAGACCCGGCCGAGCTACGCGCCAATACCCGCGAAGTGGCGGCTGCCATGATCGCATCCGGCGTGGACCCGAAGAAGAATATTTTGTTTAACCAAAGCCAGAACCCGTCACATTCGGAACTGGCCTGGATATTCAACTGTGTTGCTCGCTTGGGCTGGCTCAATCGTATGACCCAGTTCAAGGAAAAAGCCGGTAAGCACAAAGAGAACGCATCCATCGGCCTGTTCGCCTATCCGAACCTGATGGCCGCCGATATTCTGGCGTACCGGGCCACGCACGTGCCCGTGGGCGAAGATCAGAAACAGCACCTGGAGCTGGCCCGTGATATTGCGCAGAAGTTCAACAACGATTTCGGCGTGGATTTCTTTCCGATTATCGAGCCCGTGATTATGGGTGAGGCCACGCGGGTTATGTCCCTGCGTGATGGCTCAGCCAAAATGAGCAAGTCTGATCCGTCGGATAATTCACGTATCAACATGGTCGATGATGTGGACACCATTGTTAAGAAGATCAGAAAAGCCAAGACAGATCCGGAACCGCTACCCACCTCTAAAGAGGGTCTCGAAGGCCGTCCGGAAGCTGCCAACCTCATGTCTATTTTTGCGGCCCTTTCGGATTGCACCGTCGAAGATGTTATCACCAGGTACGGCGATCAGCAGTTCTCGGTGTTTAAGCAGGACCTCGCGGATGTGGCCGTTGAAAACCTGTCACCCATTCAGAATGAAATGCGCCGATTGGTGGACGACCATGACTATGTGGACGGTATCTTGCGCGAAGGGGCGGGGCGTGCCCGTGCTATTACAGAACCCATCATTCGTGAAGTGCACGACGTGATCGGGTTTTTGCGGGCGTAGCGTGAGTCGCGAAGGCGCCATAACCCGCGTTGAGCGCTATTTTGGTGATGGCGGCTTGCTCAACGATCTTTCGCGGCGCGTGGCGATTCCCACCGCCAGCCAGGAACCATCCCGATTGCCGGAACTGCGTCGCTACCTTGTTGATGAAATGGTGCCGTGTCTGGATGCCATGGGGTTTACGTGCCAGATCATTGAAAATTCTGTACCCGGCAACGGGCCATTTTTGGTGGCCCGCCGTATGGAGGCGGACGACCTGCTTACGGTGATGAGCTACGGCCATGGCGATGTGATTTCAGGCCAGGAAGGCCAGTGGAAAGACGGCCTCGATCCCTGGCAGGTGACCGTGGTGGATGATCGTTGGTACGGGCGTGGCACCGCCGACAACAAAGTACAGCACACCATTAATATGGCCGCCATGGCTGCCGTTCTGGAAGAGCGTGGCAAGCTCGGCTTTAACGTGGTGATGCTTATAGAAACCGGCGAGGAAACAGGCTCGCTTGGTTTGCGCGAATTATGCACCGAGAACCGTGACCTGTTTGATGCCGATTTGTTTTTGGCTTCCGATGGGCCGCGGGCAAGGCCGGACCAGCCCACGATCTTTTTAGGGTCCCGCGGCACGTTCAATTTCAAGATGAATGTGGACTTGCGTGATGGCGGTCATCATTCGGGTAATTGGGGCGGGCTGTTGGCGAACCCGGGCGTCATTCTGGCCCATGCCATCGCCGCGATCATATCGGATACAGGCACGCTTCAAATACCGGCGTGGCGGCTTGATCACATCCCGGATTCTGTTCGAGGTGCCCTTGCCTCAATCACGGTTGATGGCGGTGAAGATGGCCCGGAAATCGATCCTCATTGGGGTGAGCCGGGCATGTCTGCTATTGAAAAGATTGTTGCCTGTAACAGTTTTGAGGTCCTCGCCTTCAAGACCGGCAACCCGGACAACCCGGTCAATGCCATACCACCCAAAGCCGTCGCCGACTGTCACGTTCGATACGTTGTTCCGTTTCAGATGGATGACATGATGTCAGCACTACGGGCTCATCTGGACGAACGTGGGTTTGGCATGGTGACGCTGGCGCTTGAACAGGACGGCATGCAGGCGACGCGGCTGGACCCTGATCATCCGTGGGTGCACTGGGCCGTAGAATCCATGGAAAAAACTACCGGCCAGGAAATTGCCGTGATGCCAAATTTGGGCGGATCTTTGCCCAATGATGTGTTTGCTGATTTGTTGGGCATACCCACCGTTTGGGTTCCACATTCTTATGCATCCTGCTCCCAACACGCCCCGAACGAGCATGTGCTGGCACCGGTTTGTCACGATGCCTTGCGTATTATGGCGGGTCTGTGGTGGGATTTGGGTGACGTTGATAGAGATTTTGTGTTATCAGCCCATTGATCTTTATGGGATTTAAGACCATTTTGTATTTGGAATCGTTTTAAGTTAGAATAGCTGAACCGAGTTAGGAAAACCGCCATGTTCATTCAAACCGAACCCACACCGAATCCCGCCACGCTGAAATTCCTGCCTGGGCAGGCTGTTATGGATGTGGGCACGGCTAATTTTACACTGAGCGATGATGCCTCGCGCTCACCGCTGGCGCAGCGGTTGTTTGGTATAGATGGTGTTGCCGGTGTTTTTCTAGGTGGTGACTTCATTACGGCCACCAAGACCCCGGACGGTGACTGGGATAATTTGAAGGCGCCGATTTTGAGCGCCATCATGGACCATTACACATCGGGCGAGCCAATCATCAGCGAAGACACGTCTTCACAGGTTCCCGAAGGCTTGGAAAGCGATGGTGAAGAAGACAGTGTTGTTTCCCAGATCAAAGAGCTGCTGGAAACCCGGGTCCGACCGGCTGTGGCACAAGATGGCGGTGATATTATTTTTCATGGCTTTCAGGAAGGCATCGTCTATTTGCAGATGCAAGGGGCGTGTGCGGGCTGCCCTAGCTCATCAATGACCCTCAAGCATGGTATTGAAAACATGTTGAAATATTATGTTCCAGAGGTTCTGGAAGTCCGCCCCGTCGAGTAAGGGGCAGCTCATTTCGAATTGTTTGGGGTTAGGATTCGAACCCCAAACAGGAATCACTCCATATAGTCTTTTGTTTCGGCCTGTGTTAGAAGGTCTTTTACTGGAATGGCGTTCCCAAGTCTTGGGGGCCCCCGAACATATCGGGTGTGGAGCGTAACCAAAGTGGTGGTTGAGAAATCAAGATCAATGCGTAAATCGACAACAGTTGATGGTGTGGCATCGCCCTGTGACGCCATGGCCCAGGCGCAAAGGACGTCGGTGTCCCAGAAGCTTGCCTTGCTTGCAACGGCGGGTCTGGTCGCGGCGGGTATTTTGGTGGCGGTTACAGCGCCGCCCGCCAGCGTGACCATGGCACCGCATGCCCGGTTGGCATTGGATGGCGGGATTGCCGTTGATGCCGTGCCGCTGACGGCTGTTGAATCGGCTGAACTGGCGCAATTGAAGCCTGTGTCAAATGGGCTGTCCGTGGCCGAGATGCGGCAGATTCTCGCCTATGATCTGGACCTGATCCGCGATGGTGCATTTGTACCGCGGGTGTTTATGGCGGCCATTCCGTCCGGCCTGGCCGCGGTGCAGGAAACAGCCGCCCGCAAAGCGCTATTCTATAAAAGCGTTCTGCCATTGGTGTTACAGGTCAACGATGAAATTCTCGAAGACCGGGCCCGGCTCGACCGATTGGGCGCGGAACTGTCTCGTGGCGCGGAACTCGCCGCCGTGGACCGCCTGTGGCTCGCCATGCTCAGCGATCGATATAATGTGGCTCGCGATGATACCGTCACGATGTTGAAGCATCTGGATGTGGTGCCGCCGTCACTGGCAATGGCACAAGCCGCCACTGAAAGTGGCTGGGGCACGTCGCGCTTCACCCGCGAAGGCAATGCCCTGTTTGGTCAGTGGACATATGCAGAGGGCAATCTGGTGCCTGAAGGCCGCGACGACGGTAAAGAGCACATGATCAAGAGTTTTGAGACACTGATCGATTCGGTTCGCGCCTATGTACGTAACCTGAATACCCACCGGGCGTACCGGGAGTACCGGGACATGCGCGCCCAGCTACGGGCCAAAGACAAGCCGCTGGATGGCCGCGTGCTGGCTGGCGCCCTGCACCGTTACAGTGAATTGGGTGTCGTGTATGTGAACGCTATCCGAACCATGATCGGTCAAAATGGCTTGCGCCGCTTCGATGACGCGCGGCTGGCCCAGGAACCGATTGAACCCGCCGCGTAATCAACGATTAAAGTTATGAGGCTGTGATCGGATCGATAATGCCGGTCACCTCGGTAATAATGGAAGCCGGAAATCCACTGAGCTCGGCATGTTTATGGATGGCCGCTTCGTCTTCGGCCAGATAGATACAGAATGTTTTCTCGGCGGTAACGTACGAATGCTGCCACTGTACGCGTGGCGCTAATTGCGCCAGTGCCTCATTGGATACCTTGGCCGCACCGCCCAGTTGTTCCGCGTCCATTGCGCCAACACCGCCTATATCCCGCTCAATAACATAACGTTTCATGACTGTTCCCCTTGTTTTAAGCACTGCGCGGCGAAAAATCCGCGCTATGGGTGTAGATTGATCCGCTTGTTTCTCTCGCGCTAGTTCACGAACTGAACTGAACCGGAATAGTTTCTGAACTAGCCTCATGTCCTGAACTTGTTAGTATGTATGCGGCCAAGATCAGGAGGCGTCCATCATGACAATCAGTTATGAACAATTTTGCCCTGTCGCCATGGCGTCGGAGGTTTTGTGTAGTCGCTGGACAGTTCTTTTATTACGAGAACTTTGCGCCGGATCAACCAGGTTCAATAACCTGCGCCGAGGGTTGCCACGAATGTCCCCCGCTTTGTTATCCAAGCGCCTGAAGGAACTTGAGGACGCCGGTGTTCTCGAGCACGTGTTGATACGAAAAACACCCGAAACTTACGAATATCATCTGACCGACGCAGGGCGTGAGTTGGGGCCCGTAATCGAAGCCATTGGCATCTGGGGGCATCGCTGGGTGGAGTCAGAACCCAGCCTCGACAATCTGGATGTGCAGTTATTGATGTGGGATATGCGACGAAACCTGGATGTGACGCCGTTGCCCAGTCGCAAGTTAAACATCCAGTTCATTTATCCGGAACTTGATACGGCGCGGCGTGACTTCTGGTTATTGGTGGACCCGAAAGAGGGTGCTGACCTGTGTTCTATCGATCCCGGGTTTGACGTTGATCTTTATGTGCGCACCGATCTGAGAACGATGACGGCCATCTGGATGGGCCTGGATAGCGTGCAGCAAGCCAGAAAGGATGACCGCCTGGAATTGATTGGCGACAACGCCGTCGCTAAATCCATGCAGACGTGGTTGGGATTGAGTCCGTTTGCTGTTCAGGAAAAACAGGTAAACTGATCAGCCTTCACTCTCCCTTGAGCTGATAATACTGTTGCCCGAACCAGTGCCAGCGTCCGGCGTTTTTACCGGAACCCGGCAGGGTGCAGTTCAGCCGTACACGACCGGCGGGGAAGGGCGTTTCCACCCGGACCTCAATCCGCGTATCGCCAAGGCGAATAATTTCGGCCTTTCCTTCATGGGATAGAAAACAGCTGAGTAAGTTAGACCGGGGCAGGGCCTTACGTAGCGTAAATCCCATGGCGGGGGCGGGGGCCGACGCGGGGATGGACATATTTTCCGGCGTTATGTCTGTTACCGACATGGCGAGGGCGTTGACCGCCGTCTTAAACCGCCCCATGTCGCCAAATTTTTCGTTCAGTGGAAAACGCGGTAAATAATAGGCGAAATCCTGACTGTCGAATGCGCCTGAATGCTGACCAAAAGCGGCGGTGTATCCGTGTTCTTTAACTAGGGACACCACGTCACTGCTGGCCTCACCATAGGGGTAGGCGAACACGGTGGGTGTGATGCCCAGTTCCGCCTTATAGCGAGCGTTGGATTCTGCCAGTTCTTTGCTAAGCCGGGTGGGCCCAAAATCGGGCATGTGCAAATGGGTTCGGGTGTGGGCGCCAATGGTCACACCGCCCCCGTCCACCATCTCACGAATCTGATCCCACGACATGATATCGGCCAGACCCTGATCCACACCGCCGGTGGATACAAATAGGGTAAAGGGCAGCCCAGCATCGCGCAGCCTGGGCCAGGCTTCTGCATAAACCGACAAATAGGCATCATCGATGGATAGCCCCACCGTGCGATCTGGCAGGCTTTCCCCGCCTTGCTGGCGGCGGATGATCTCGGGGATCGGTAGAACAGTGTACCCACCGCTCAACAGCTCCTGCACATGGGCCTCGAACTGTTCCAGTCGAATGTTGGTGGACGGATAGCGATCATCGCCGAATCGGTGATACATAATGACAACGGCCGAATCAGATTGTACGGACTCCGATTGGGCGTGCGCCGGGCTCCCCAGCAGGATGGGAAACAGCGCTGCCAGCATGGCTAAAAGTCGTACTATCAATTCATCGTCCCCGAAATTCTTGTGCTGCTCGAAAGAGTCTAGCCGTTTCAATGCGGTAAAGGTAGGCTATCTTATCGGTGGAATATGTGACCCGGCGCACAAATGCGTCAAGCTGGAAAAGAAAATTGCATGAAAATTCTGGCCCTTGATACCTCAACCTCAGCCTGTTCAGCGGCCTTTTGGTCAGATGGCGTGTTACAGGGCGATCAGTTCGCCGAAATGGCGAGAGGTCAGTCAGAACACCTGGTGCCGATGATCAGGTCCGTGTTACGTGACTGTAGCGTGACCATGCAGGACATGGACATGATCGCGGTCTCCACCGGACCCGGTGCCTTTACGGGTGTCCGTATCGGGCTTGCCACGGCGCGGGGTTTGGCGCTGGCCAGCGGATTGCCGTTGCGGGGTGTTACATCGCTTGAGGCCGTCGCGCACGGCGTTCCTGCGGATGAAAGGCCAGACGGAGGCAAGGGCAGGGGCGTATTGGCCCTGATCGATTCCAAGCGGGATGACGTTTTCACGCAACTGTTTGATGCGGACCTCTCACCGATGAGCGAGCCGCAAGCCTTGTCGCCTGATGACGTGATCCGCTATTGCCAGAAATATAATTTGGAGGTGACGCTGGCGGGTGATGCGGCTGAGCGCATGATGGATCACGGTCTTTCGGGTGCAGGTGTCCACGCGCGACCATCTTCGTCACGGCATCCTCAAGCGGCTGTTATTGCCGCCGTGGCCTCGGGACGGGGATTGCCGACGCCGGATGATGCGTCACCGGCACCGTTATACTTGCGCCCGCCCGATGTGAAGGTAAGGGCCGATGGTGGGCGTCTCCGACCCTGAACTGTTATTCTGTTTTTCGAAAGATTAGTATATGAATGCCGTCGGCCGGGGCGTCGGTGGTTTCGCCCGCAATGGATACTATTTCGTGGCCATAATCTTTGATGGAGCGCGGTACGTTGTCCAACGGCTCAGCCCCCTGCAAACGGACCCGCGCTGTTTCGCCAACGGCCATACGCTCAATCAACAGCTTGGCCTTCACGAACGTCATGGGGCAGATTTCGTCCGAGATATCCAGAAAGTAGTTTTCGTTTATATGGTCGGTTTCGGACAAGATTTGTTCTCCAGCGTGGCCCAGTGGTTTGAGCTGTTTGATGATACTAGTTGAACAGACTCTATGCGCCACTATGATGCGAAGCCATTGATGTAGTATTATGCCTGTTTTTAGTCAATCTTGAGCGGAGAGCAAAAATCCCAACAGACATTTCACGTATCGAACAATTGTGTATTGACCGGGGCATGAAAATGACCGGGCAGCGGCGCATTATCGCGCGCGTGTTGTCCGAGGCCGATGATCACCCGGACGTGGAAGAGGTTTATAGCCGGGCTGCCGCTCATGATCCACGCATCAGCATTGCCACAGTTTACCGCACCGCCCGCCTGTTCGAAGAGGCCAATATCATTGAACGTCATGATTTTGGTGACGGACGCGCGCGCTATGAAGAAGCCACCGACGAGCATCACGATCATTTGATCAATGTTCAGACCGGTGAGGTTATCGAGTTTCAAAACAGCGAAATCGAAGCCCTGCAAGAAGCCATTGCCAAAGAATACGGCATGCGTCTGGTGGGTCACCGCCTGGAACTGTACGGCGTGCCGCTTGATCGTTCAAAAAAAGACTGAATTCCACGCCAGCGATAGCAATTGTTGCCAGCCATAGCAATTGTAGAAAGTATTGCCTATACTGATGTGGTAAAGTATATGGCACGAACCTGAACATGATTGTTGGGGAAACATTGTTGCAAAAGATAGCGTTGCGAAACTTGGTATTGCATCCGTATTCTGAAAAAAAGATTCATTCTCACATGACTTGCAGAGCCTGAGCCTGCCTTGGCCAAATCCCTATTCATAAAAACCTATGGCTGTCAGATGAACGTGTACGATTCAAATCGTATGACGGATATTCTGGCCCCTCTGGGTTATGAGGCCTCCTCCACGCCTGATGGTGCGGACATGGTCATCCTGAACACATGTCACATACGTGAGAAGGCCGCCGAGAAGGTGTTTTCTGAACTGGGGCGCCTGCGTTTTCTGAAAGAGGCCAAGCAAGAGGCCGGCGAGAACATGATCCTGGCCGTGGCGGGCTGCGTGGCCCAGGCCGAAGGCGACGAGATCGTGCGCCGCGCCCCTTATGTGGACATGGTGTTTGGCCCGCAAACCTATCACCGTCTACCGGAAATGGTGGCACGGGCATCCAGGCAGGCAGGCGTTGTGCTGGATACAGATTTCCCCGTGGAATCCAAATTTGATCATATGCCAAACACCGCGTCTGTCGAAAACAGCACGGCTTTTCTGACCATACAGGAAGGCTGTGACAAGTTTTGCACGTTCTGTGTGGTGCCTTATACACGCGGCACTGAATTCTCTCGACCGGTTGCCGAGGTATTGGATGAGGCCAGGCGTCTGCGTGACGCGGGTGCACGTGAGATTACCCTGTTGGGTCAGAATGTGAACGCCTATCATGGCGCTGTGGCAGGTGGTTCAGAACGTGGCCCCGAACGTGGCCCTGAACGTGGATTGGGTGATTTGATTCGCGACCTGGCCGAAATCGACGGTATTGAGCGGTTGCGTTACACCACATCCTATCCGGCAGAAGTGGACGACGCGCTGATCGAAGCACATCGCGATGTGCCGGAACTCATGCCATTTTTGCATTTACCCGTACAATCGGGTTCTGATCGTGTGTTATCAGCCATGAACCGACGACACGATTCCGGTCAGTACCGCGATCTGGTCGAGCGCCTTCGCGCCGCCCGCCCGGACATTGGCCTGTCATCGGATTTCATTGTGGGCTTTCCTGGCGAGACCGAAAAAGATTTCGAACAATCCATGGACCTGATCCGTGATATCGGTTTCCTTCAGGCATTCTCGTTCAAATATAGCCCGCGCCCCGGCACACCGGCAGCGAGTATGCCGAACCAGGTGGAAGAAGCGGACAAGAGCCGCCGCCTGGCCGCATTGCAGGCCTTGTTGGTGGAACAACAGGTTCAGTTCAACAAATCATGTATCGGCAATGACATGCCGGTGCTGCTTGAAAAATTTGGCCGCCACGATGGTCAGCTGGTGGGCCGCAGCCCTTATATGCAGGCCGTTCACGTGCAGGCCCCGGCAGATTTATTGGGTAGTATCGTTTCCCTGCGCATCGATGGATCGGGTGAAAACAGCCTGTCGGCCACGGCTATTGATACCAAGCCCAGTGATACAACGTCGGGCGCCGCCCGCATGATGGCGTGAGGATGATGAAGGGCTCAGCTTCCAGAACCGGACATGGTGACGTGAAACAGGTATCCATTGAGATGCAGTTTGACGACAACAAGTATGTACAGGAACTGTTTGGCTTTCATCACAGCAATCTGACACGGCTGGAACAATTGCTGGATATTTCCATTCATTCGCGTGGAAACGAGCTGACGGTTTCAGGGGATGAGGCGAGCATTCAGGACGCGCGAGATGTTCTGGGTGAACTTTATGGACGGCTAAAGCGGGGCCTTGAGGTTTCGCGTGATGAAGTGGATGCAGCAGTGCGCATGGCAACAGATCAATCAGGTAAAGTAGAAGACACACAATTAACCGTTCATACGCGGAATAAATCAATATCACCGCGGTCAGCAAATCAGGCGGAATACTTACGCGCCATTGATACCCACGATCTGGTTTTTGGTCAGGGCCCAGCCGGTACAGGCAAAACCTATCTGGCCGTGGCCAAAGCGGTTGAACTGTTGGTTAAGGGATCGGTAGATCGTATCATCCTGTCCCGGCCTGCCGTTGAGGCTGGCGAACAATTGGGCTTCCTGCCCGGTGACATGCAGGAAAAAGTAGACCCTTACCTACGACCGCTTTATGACGCGCTTTATGACATGCTACCCGATGCCCAGGTGGTGAAGCGTCTCGAAAGTGGTGAAATTGAAGTAGCACCTTTGGCCTTTATGCGGGGCCGCACGCTGTCCAACGCATTCGTTATTCTTGATGAAGCGCAAAACACAACAGCCGTTCAGATGAAAATGTTTCTGACCCGGTTGGGCGAGAATGCCCGTATGGTCATCACCGGTGATTTAAGCCAGGTGGATTTACCGCGCGGCATTCGCTCAGGCCTGCGCGATGCATTGGAGACGCTTGGCGGTGTTGAAGGCGTTGCTTTTGTTGAGTTTACGTCCTCGGATGTTGTACGCCATCCGCTGGTATCGCGCATCGTGAAGGCCTACGATTCGGTGGAAAATGACCGGAAAGCTTCAGCGCCTTATGAGCACGTAAAGGCTGGTGAGACCAAGTCGGGTAAAACTTAAGCCGATGAACCCTGATACCGACATCATTGTCCGGGACGCCCGTTGGGAAGCGGCTATTCCTGACGTAATTGATCTGTGTGGCGTGGCCGCCGGTGCTGCTTTTCGTGCATCAGCCATTCAGCCAGCCAACGCCGAAGCCTCACTGGTGTTGGCGGATGATGATTTTGTCGCATCATTGAACCAGCAATATCGTGACAGGGAAGGGCCAACCAACGTTCTGTCATTTGCGGTTTATGATGATGTGGATGAATTGGCAGGCCTGCCTGATGGTATGCCTGCCATGTTGGGCGATATCATTGTGGCCTATGACACGACGACGCGCGAAGCACAGCAATCCGGGGTGGTTCTGGGTGACCATCTACGCCATTTGGTCGTTCATGGAATGTTACACTTGTTGGGATACGATCATATAACTGATGAGCAGGCTTCGGAAATGGAGCCGCTTGAAACCAGCGTACTGGCCCAATTGGGTGTGGCCGATCCCTATGGCGGCGAAGGTGTGGAACGAAACAATGACTGAGGACCCTCCAGGTTCGGATAAATCGAGTTCGGACAAAACTGTCCTGCACGGCTCCGCCAGTACCGGCAATGGAACCGGCAGCCGACGCAGTGGGCCTGGCGGCTGGCTTCGTTCCCTATTCGGATCGAAGAACGGCGAGGGATCAGCCCGTGATTCCTTTGATGACTGGATCGAAGATCGTGATGACAACGCGCCATTCGATGAGAGTGAGCGCGCGCTGATCGGCAACGTTCTGGACCTGCATAGCCGGACCATCAATGACGTGATGGTACCCCGTGTGGACATCATTGCGGTTGATGCGGAATTGGGATTCGAAGAGATCATTGAGATCATGACAGGCAAGGGGCATTCACGCCTGCCGGTCTATCATGAAACCCTCGACGATGTTGTGGGCATGGTTCACATCAAGGATCTGGTTGCATGGCGCGGCAAGGTTGAAGATTTTTCACTTGAAACCGTGCAGCGGCACATTCTGTTTGTATCGCCGACCATGCGGGTGTTGGAGCTTTTGCTGGAAATGCGCGTGGCGCGCTCACACATGGCCATCGTTGTGGATGAATATGGCGGTGTGGACGGTCTCGTAACCATTGAAGATCTGGTCGAGGAAATCGTGGGCGAAATCGAAGACGAGCACGACCGCACGGACGAGCCGGAATTCATTGAACGAAGCGCCGGGGTTTACGAAGTGGATGCCCGCGTCGAAATTGAAGTGTTGGAAAAGACCTTCGGCCCATTTCTTGATGATGATGAGCGTGAAGATGTTGATACGTTGGGCGGCCTTGTGTTTTCCGTTGCCGGGCACGTGCCAATCCGGGGCGAGCTTGTGAGGCACCCTGCCGGATTTGAATTCGAGGTTCTGGATGCAGACCCACGCCGTATCAAGCGGGTCAAACTAACCCGGCTTGAACCATTATCCGATACCAATGACTAATCAAATGATCAGCCTGCGTCCTTTTGTGGGCTTACGCCGGTGGGTGGATGGCCGTGGCCGCTGGTCACGCTTGTTGTTGGCGTTGGTGCTGGGTGGCTTGTCCGGCTGTGTATTTCAGCCTTTATCTTTCTTACCGTTACTGGCCGTATCATTGGTTGGCTTGTTGTGGATAGTCCACAGCAGTCCATCACGCCGTAGCGCCGCGTTTGCTGGCTGGGTGTTCGGGACCAGCCATTTTTTGGTGGGCCTGTATTGGATCGGTAACGCATTTATGGTGCATGCAGCGCGCCACGCGATGCTGGCGGTGCCGGCCGTTGTGGCCATGGCGGCGGTGCTTGGTGTTTATATAGCGGTCGTTGTCTGGATTTATCGCCGCCTTGTGCCAGGCTCATCCGTAACAGCCGGTAGTGTGTTGGTGTTCTCGTCCCTGTGGGTCGGTATGGAGTGGGTCAGAGGATGGGCCTTCACCGGATTTCCGTGGAATTTGATCGGCAACATGTGGACCGTATCTGATGCTATGGTGCAAACTGCGGCGCTCGGCGGGGTCTATACCCTTAGCCTCCTGACCGTCGCGATCTTTTCCATGCCCGCCATCCTGGGATCACAAACCAGACATCCTTATCCAACCATATTGTGCGGCCTGATCGTGTTGGGCCTCATGTATGGCGGCGGTCTGTATCGATTGTCGGGCGCTGACAACAACACCGTCCCGGATGTGCGCCTACGTCTTGTTCAGCCTAATATTCCACAAAACCAGAAATGGGCGCGGGATTTACGCGGCGCGCACGTGGCCGCCCAACTCGAAGCCAGTCTTCTGATGGATAAAATGGGGATGGATAATACGGGGGCGGGTAACACGGACCAGCCACCCACACATATTATCTGGGCGGAAACCGCCGTGCCCTACGTTCTGTCGAACGAGCCTGATCTGGTGAAGCTGATCGCCCGGGCGGTTCCGGAAAATGGCCTGTTGATTACAGGATCATTGCGGGCGGGCGCTAAACCCACAGATGGCGGTCGTCCCCCTGTTTGGAACAGCCTGTTTGTCATTGGTGGTGACGGGAACATTCTGGATACCTATGACAAATCACATCTGGTTCCATTTGGTGAGTATGTGCCGTTCCGCGATATCCTGCCGATTGCGAAACTGACAGCGGGCGCTGGCAGCTTCGCCACGGGTCAGGGGCGAAGGCGCATTTCATTGGACGGCCTGCCGCCATTCAGCCCGTTGATTTGCTATGAAATTATCTTCCCCGGTCGCGTGATCGCGGGTGATCAGCCGCGACCATCCTGGATATTGAACATCACCAACGACGCATGGTACGGCAAATCCGATGGTCCGTATCAGCATTTTGCCATGGCTCGACTACGCGCGGTCGAAGAGGGCCTGCCGGTGGTGCGGGTTGCCAACACAGGCATCAGCGGCGTCATTGACGGATATGGTCGCCGTGTTGCCGAACTTGCCTTGGGACAGGCCGGAACGTTGGATTCTGATTTGCCTGTCGCCTTGCCCGCAACCCTCTATGCCCGGTGGGGCAATAGCGTGCCGCTTGGCCTCATTATACTCACCCTGATTGGCGGCGTCTTTATCAACCGCCGTGGCCTGTAAGGGTAAAAAGTCGCTCTCTGCGCTCTTTTGGGTTGCATAGGGTTGTATGCGCTGCGTATAATTCCAATCTAAATCGTGCAATACGGTGGAACAACGGGTTCAATTGACCATTCGTCTGGTGTAGGGTAATGCCCGAAGCGCCCTTTTACTAAAGTCTAGCTCGCAAAGATAATCATATGACCAAATCAAACTCAGCTCGATCCGAAAAACCCCGCAAGGTACGCCGGTTACCACCAGGAACGCCTAACCCAGTTGACATTCATGTTGGTGCGCGTGTTCGCCTTCGACGCACCCTTCTCGGCATTAGCCAGGAACGTCTTGGCGACGCTGTTGGTCTGACATTTCAACAAATTCAAAAATACGAGCGTGGCGCAAACCGTATTGGTGCTTCGCGCATTTATGAGTTGAGCCGCATTCTGGATGTCCCGGTATCGTTCTTTTTCGAAGATATGCCCGACGAGCTGGAAACCCATGAAGGCCGGTTCAGCGCAGGCTTGCGTGACAAGGAGCAGGGCACCTATGAAGCCGACCCGCTGGCCCGCCGTGAAACGCTGGAGCTTGTCCGTGCTTATTACAAGATTACCGACCCCAAGGTCCGCAAGCGCATGTTTGAGCTGACCAAGACCCTGGCGAAGGCCGATCTGGAAGACTGATGCTGTCAAACTTGCCGACCTTAACCTTTGGTGAGACCAGCCTCGTTTACTCGTCGAATCTCAACATTTTTGTTGACGCCATAGCCAATGTGCGCGACAAGTCAGTCGTTCCGGTGCCTTCGTTGAGGCTTGGGACCGTGGATAGATTTCAGCTACTTGCCACCACGTAAAAAAAGGGACTAAGTGGGCGATTTTGGCGGCGATAAGCCGTTACAGCCCCCTTGGAAATTGATTGTGAATTTTCTGCTCACTTGAAGGAGGGCATTGCATTGTCTAGTTCCAGTTATCTTTTTACCAGTGAATCCGTCTCTGAAGGTCATCCCGATAAAGTCAGCGACCGCATTTCCGATGCCATTGTTGACGCCTTTCTGACCGCCGACCCTATGTCGCGCGTTGCCTGTGAAACACTAACGACCACCAACCGTATCGTCATCGCTGGCGAAGTTCGCGGCCCGGCACCGATGGTTGATTCCAGCGGCGACGTGGATAAGGCGCACATCGAAGACATCGCCCGCGCCGCTGTCAAAGACATTGGTTACGAGCAGGATGGCTTCCATTGGAAAAACTCCAAAGTCGCTGTTCATCTGCATGCCCAATCAGCCGACATCGCTGTTGGTGTTGATGCGGCTGGTAACAAAGACGAAGGCGCTGGTGATCAAGGCATCATGTTTGGCTACGCCTGTACCGAAACTGATGTGCTGATGCCTGCCCCAATCCACCTGTCACATGGTATTTTAAAGTCGTTGGCCGAAGCCCGCCATTCCGGCGCAGAGCCTGGCCTTGGCCCGGATTCAAAAAGCCAGATCACGTTGCGTTACGAAAATGGCAAGCCTGTTGCCGCGACCAGTGTTGTGGTTTCAACGCAGCACTCGGGCGACCTGTCACAGGAAGAGGTTCGTGAAATTGTTCGCCCCCATGTGACCAATGTTCTGCCTGATGGCTGGATGTGTGATGAGAGCGAGTTCTATGTAAATCCCACCGGCATCTTTGTCATTGGCGGCCCAGATGGTGACGCTGGCCTTACAGGGCGCAAGATTATTGTTGATACCTATGGTGGCGCGGCCCCTCACGGTGGCGGTGCCTTTTCTGGCAAAGACCCCACCAAGGTTGATCGCTCTGCTGCCTATGCTGCGCGTTATCTGGCCAAGAATGTGGTTGCCGCTGGTCTCGCCGACAAGTGCACCATTCAGTTGGCGTATGCCATCGGCGTTTCCAAGCCGCTCTCCGTATACATCGATACCGCCGGTACAGGCCGTGTGGATGAAGACAAGCTTGTGGCTACGTTGATGGAAATGGTTGATCTGTCGCCACGCGGCATTCGTGAGCACCTGAATCTGAGCCGTCCGATCTATGCACGGACTGCGGCTTATGGTCACTTCGGTCGTAACGTTGATTCCGATGGTGGGTTCTCATGGGAAGCGACCACGCTGGTCGACGACCTGAAATCAGCATTCGGCGTTTAGTTGAGCGAACCAGAACCCGATCCAGAAAAATCATCACGGTTTTATGGCCGACGCCAGGGGCACGCTTTACGCCCCCGGCGGCGTCAGCTTATGGAAACGGTGCTGCCGCGTATTCGTGTACCGCTTCCTGATGACAGCTCGACCTTAAGCCTCGACGGATTATTCGACGGACCCAAGCGCGCCTATTGGATGGAAATCGGGTTCGGCAGTGGCGAGCATCTTGCTGCACTGGCAGAAGCAAACCCGGATATCGGCTTTATTGGCTGTGAGCCCTTTATCAATGGCGTGGCCGCTCTGGTTTCTGTCATCGATGAACGCAAGCTGGAAAACATCCGCATCTTTGATGACGATGTGAACCTGTTATTTGCGTCTCTGCCTGACGCCTGTTTCGACCGCATCTACCTGCCTTATGCGGACCCGTGGCCCAAGACCCGGCATCATCGCCGCCGAATGGTTCAACCCAATACGGTGGTCACCTTTTCGCGCCTGTTACAGGACGACGCAGAGTTTCGATTTGCCAGTGACCATATGCCATATATTCAATGGACACTGGGCCACGTCACAGACAACAGCGACTTCCAGTGGCTGGCCCGCAGCGCCGCCGACTGGCGCACGCGGCCCACGGATAGCATCGAAACCCGCTATGAAGCCAAGGCGCGTGGCAAAGGTTCCGCCTGCGTCTACTTACAATTCAGGCGCCGGGGTCGGGCCGGAGTCGGGCCAGAGCCGGAATAGATAACTAAACACCCTTGTCAAACGACACGATGTGGGTGTATACCCCTGATCAATTCAACACGTTACTCGTTAGGCCGATCTTTAACGGTTTGGTGGGGTGGGCCTCTGGCCCGCCTTTTTTGTTATCTATAAGCCATTGAAATCAGGTTGGAAGCCATTGGATTTAACGGACCGCATCAACGCCATCATCGAACCCACTGTCATTGACATGGGATACGATCTGGTGCGCACGCATATCAAGGGCGCTGATCGCCTGCAGGTACAAATCATGGCCGAGCGGGCCGATGGTACCGGCATGGGCGTGGCTGATTGCGCCACCTTAAGCCGCGCCATTGCGGCCTTGCTTGATGTGGAAGATCCGATCTCTAAAGGCTACACGCTGGAGGTCAGCTCACCGGGCATTGATCGCCCACTGGTCAAGCTCAGCGATTTTGAACGCTTTGTGGGCTTCGATGTGCGCATTGATGCTGAGCGCCCGGTCGATGGCCGTCGCCGGTTTACCGGCCCCATTTCTGCGGTCAAGGACGAGATCGTTGCCATCAAAACCGATGGTGGTGAAATTGAAATACCGTTCGATCACATCGCACGGGCAAAACTTCTGCTTACAGACCGGTTGATTGCCGCTGCGACAGAAAAAGGACTTTCATAATTGGTGCCCGTTGTACCAGATTGTGTGAATTGAAATAACGTTAACTAGGACAGACAGAGAACCGTCATGGAAACCGAAGCAGTATACGCGCGACCCGAATTATTGACCGTAGCAGACACCGTAGCCCGTGATAAATCCATCGATCGCGATGAGGTTATCGAGGCAATGGAACAGGCTATCCAAAAAGCCGGCCGGTCCAAATATGGTCACGAACATGATATTCGCGCCACGATCGACCGTACCACGGGCGCTATTTCTCTGGCCCGCTATCAAGAAGTTGTTGGCTCGGTGGAAGAAATCGAAAACGAGGTTGCTCAGCTTCTGTTACCCGAAGCCCAGAAAATCAAGGCCGATGCCGAAGTTGGTGAATTTCTGATTGATCCCCTGCCGCCTATCGATTTTGGCCGTATTGCTGCCCAAACCGCCAAACAGGTGATCGTCCAGCGTGTGCGTGAAGCCGAGCGTACCCGTCAGTACGCTGAGTACAAAGAACGTAAGGGCGAGATCGTCAACGGTCTGGTCAAGCGTATCGAGTATGGCAACATCATCGTTGATCTGGGCCGAGCCGAAGCCCTGCTGCGCCGTGATGAGTCGATCCCGAGAGAGCACTTCAACAATGGCGACCGCATTCGTGCCTACATTATGGATGTGCGCGAAGAACAGCGCGGTCCGCAAATTTTCCTTTCCCGTACACACAACGATTTCATGGCAAAGCTTTTTGCCCAGGAAGTGCCGGAAATTTATGACGGCGTGATTGAAATTATGTCCGTGGCACGTGATCCCGGATCACGCGCCAAGATTGCTGTGTTGTCTAATGATTCCAGCATTGATCCGGTTGGTCCTTGTATTGGTATGCGTGGTTCACGCGTTCAGGCCGTTGTGGGCGAATTGCAGGGTGAGAAAATCGACATCATCCAGTGGACCACTGATCCCGCCGCGTTCATCGTCAACGCACTGGCCCCGGCCGAAGTGGCCAAAGTTGTTCTGGATGAAGAAAAGCAGAATATCGAAGTAGTGGTTCCTGACGAACAGCTTTCGCTGGCTATTGGCCGGCGTGGCCAAAACGTTCGTTTGGCTTCTCAGCTTTCCGGCTGGAGCATCGATATCATGACGGAGGCCGCAGAAAGCGAAAAGCATCGCGAAGAATTCAATACCCGTTCGCAGATGTTCATCGAGGCCCTGGATGTGGATGATGTTATTGCGCACCTTCTGGTCACCGAGGGTTTCTCGGCCATCGAAGAAGTGGCGTTCGTTCCCGTTGAAGACCTCGTTGATATCGAAGGCTTCGATGAAGGAATCGCTGAAGAATTGCGTGTTCGTGCCCGCACCTATTTGGAGCAGCAGGAAGCCGTTCTGACCGAACGCTCCAAGGAACTGGGTCTCGATGATGATATGCAAGGCCTTCCAGGCGTTGTGCCGGCTATGCTGGTTGCATTGGGCGAACAGGATATCAAAACCCGTGATGACCTGGCCGATTTGGCTGGTGATGAGTTGATCGAACTGCTTCAGGGCGCTTCATACAAGGAGGTCCCAACAGCAACGCAGGCCGATGAGATCATTATGGCCGCCCGAGCACACTGGTTCGAAGACGAAGAAGCTGCACCAGAAGCAGCAGAAGAGGAAGTCGCAGCCGAAGATGGCGGAGAAGCAGAGGCCTGATTGGCCCAGATGGGACGAACAGAGGATAAGCAGTTATGGCGTCACGCCAGCGCAAGCAAGACCGTAAAGGCGTTGAAAGTGGTGCCGAAAACAATGGCTCTATGCGAAAATGTATCGCTTCGGGCCAAAGTTTCCCCCCCGAATTGCTTATTCGGTTTGTTGTGGGTCCGGACAATTTTGTGGTTCCGGATCTGGAAGAGCGGTTACCGGGACGGGGTTTTTGGTTGAGTGCCGACCCGGATATGATAAATACAGCCTGCGCTAGGCAGTTGTTTAGTAAAGCAGCTCGGCAAAAGGTTGAATTTTCGCCCACGTTGGCGGAAGACGTTGAAAGATTACTGGTCCGGCGTTGTCTGGATCGGGTGTCGCTGGCAAGACGGGCCGGACAGGCCGTCGCCGGATTTGAGAAGGCCTCAATCTGGTTACGTAAGAGCGGCCGCAAGGGAAGTGTTATACTCGAAGCATCGGATGGTGCCTCGGGTGGAAAAGAAAAGTTCAGGCGGTTGGCTGGTGATGCCACTGTTATTGATCTTTTCAGTGCCGACGAACTTGGCGGCGCGATGGGAAGTGAGCGAACTGTTCATTTGGTGATTGCACCGGGTGGATTGGCTGATGGGATTTTACGTGAAACACAGCGTCTGGCTGGATTTCGTAAAACACCAACAGTCGAAGATGACGAGCCAGAAGAGCCAGAAGAGCCAGAAGAGCCAGAAGAGATAGACGAAATTAACTAACCAGCAGCTCTGCTGCCAAATTGCCGCGATTGCAAAAGTGAAAGAACGACATGACCGAGACCAACGAGACAGATGATGGCGAGAACAAGCTAGAGATTGCTCGACCAAAAAAGCTTGAGCTGAAAAAGACCGTTGAGACTGGCCAGATTCGCCAGAACTTCTCGCATGGTCGCTCCAAGATGGTTCAAGTGGAAGTCAAAAAGAAGCGCACCTTCGCCCGCGGTGCCGCCGGTGGTATGTCTGAAGTCAAAGCAGGAAGCATGGGCGAAGCCATCGCCAACCTGGAAGCGGCTGAACTGGACGATGCAACCCTTAGCAGGCTGACACCCAGCGAACGCGAAAAACGTATGGCCGTTCTGGAAGAAGCAAAACGTACCGCTGAACAGCGCGCTATCGAAGAAGCTGCCGCAGCCGAAGCGGCAGAAGCAGACCGTATCGAAGCCGAAGCCCAGGCCGAACGGGATGCCATAAAAGCAGCTGAAGAAGCGGCCGCTGCACCCGAACCGGAACCTGAGCCCGAGCCGGAACCTGAGCCCGAAGTGGACCCGGCACAGGCCGCCGCCGAGGCCATGCCTATTCCGCCTTCGGAAAAACCCAATATAAAATCGGCTCCGGATGAAGATCGCGCCAAGAAAGCGGCTCGTGAAGAAGCCGCCAAGAAACCAGCGGCCCGCAAAGACAGTGAGCCACGCCGACGTTCCGGTAAGCTGACCATCGCCGAAGCACTGGGCGACGGCGAAGAGCGTGTTCGGTCGCTGGCCTCTGTGCGCCGTGCCCGCGAACGCCAGAAAGCCGCCCGTCAGGGACCAATTGAAACCACGAAAATCGTTCGTGAAGTCGTTGTGCCGGAAACAATCACGGTACAGGAACTAGCCAACCGTATGGCCGAGCGCGCGCCTGCTGTTATCAAGACTTTGATGGGCATGGACGTGATGGCGACCATCAATCAGAACATTGATGCAGATACGGCCGAACTGGTGATCGCTGAATTTGGTCATACCGTTAAACGCGTGTCTGAATCCGATGTGGAAGATGGCCTGCGTGGTGAAGACGATGCACCCGACTCAAGATTGCCTCGTCCACCCGTTGTAACGGTTATGGGCCATGTGGATCACGGCAAGACATCCTTGCTGGATGCCATGCGATCAACCGATGTGGCGGACCACGAGGCCGGCGGCATTACCCAGCACATTGGCGCCTATCAGGTCAACATGGCGGGCGGACAGAAGATCACCTTCATTGATACACCGGGCCACGCCGCGTTTACTGAAATGCGCTCTCGTGGTGCCCAGGTGACGGATATTGTTGTGTTGTGTGTGGCTGCCGATGATGGCGTCATGCCACAAACCATCGAAGCGATTCGACATGCCCAGGCCGCTGAAGTGCCGATCATTGTTGCCATCAACAAGATGGATGTTGCTGGTGCCGATGCCAACCGGGTTAAACAGGAACTCCTACAGCACGAAGTGGTTGTGGAAGATATGGGCGGCGAAACCCTGACGGTGGAAGTATCCGCCAAGGAACGCACCAACCTGGATAAGCTGGAAGAAACTATTCTGTTACAAGCCGAGTTGCTTGATCTGACGGCTAACCCTGACCGCGCTGCCGAAGGCGTTGTTGTTGAATCCCGTATGGAACAGGGCCGCGGCGCTGTGGCTACGGTTCTGGTACAGCGCGGCACCCTTAACATTGGCGACCTGTTGGTTGCTGGTGGCGAATGGGGTCGTGTCAAAGCCATGACTGACGAGCGCAATAGCAAGATTGACTCTGCTGGCCCTGGCGTGCCGGTTGAGGTTTTGGGTCTTAATGGTGTTCCCCTGGCTGGCGATGAAGTGTCCGCTGTGGAATCTGAATCCCGCGCCCGTGAAATCACCGAGTATCGCCAACGTCGCATAAAAGACACACAGGCCGCAAAAATTGCTCGCGGTACGCTTGAGCAGATGTTTGAGAAGATCAAAGAGGGCGACAAAGAAACCCTTTCTGTGGTCATCAAAGCGGATGTTCATGGTTCTGTTGAAGCGCTCATCGGCTCGATTGAGCAAATGAACAACGATGAAGTTTCCATCAATGTTCTACACAGCGCCATTGGCGGGATTAACGAATCAGATATTACGCTGGCCAATGCCTCTGATGCGCTAATCATCGGGTTCAACGTCCGTGCAAACCCACAGGCGCGTGAGCACGCCCGTCGCGATGGTGTGGAAATTCGTTATTATTCGATCATTTATAATGCCATTGACGATCTGAAGCAGGCGCTGTCCGGTATGCTGTCACCGGAAATTCGCGAAACCTTTATCGGTTATGCCGAAATCAAGGAAGTCTTCAGCGTTTCCAAGGTTGGCAAGGTTGCCGGTTGCATGGTCACAGAAGGCCTGGTGAAACGCGGTGCCAAAGTACGCTTGCTGCGTGATGATGTGGTTATTCACGAAGGTGATTTGAGCCAGTTGAAACGCTTCAAGGACGATGCCAAGGAAGTTCGCGAAGGGACCGAATGTGGCATGGCGTTTGCCAATTATGACGACCTCAAGGCCGGTGATATTATCGAATGCTTTGAAGTTGAAGAAATTGCGCGGGAGCTCTAGGGCAACGCCTGAACAAAGTGGTTTAATTTGTGAAGGTGGCTTTGCGTCATATTAAAGCTTCAAGTCCGCCACAGAACTTAACGAGGGTATCATGTCAACACGAGGTGGTAATGCACCGTCCCAGCGCCAACTGCGCGTTGGCGAGGAAGTCCGCCATGCATTAGCCATGGTGATGGAACGTGGCGAGCTGCGCGACCCTGGCCTGCATGGTGTTTCGGTCACGATTACCGAAGTACGGGCTACACCTGATCTCAAGCATGCCTATGTGTATATTATGCCGCTGGGCGGTGGCGATATTGAAGGTGTTTTAAAGGCCCTGAACCGGGCCAAGCCTTATCTGAGGCGACAAATTGCCAAAGGCGTACAACTGCGTCATGCACCTGATCTGCATTTCAAGGCCGATGAGACTTTTGACAATGCCGAACACATCAGCGCCTTGTTGCGCGATTCCAAATAGACCCAGATAGATCATGGCCCGTAAACGCAAAGGCGATCCCGTACACGGCTGGGTGATTATTGATAAGCCTTTGGGCCTCTCGTCCAGCAAAGTTGTGGGCATTGTTCGTCGGTCACTGAATGCACAGAAAGCGGGCCATGGCGGCACGCTTGACCCGTTGGCCACCGGTATTTTGCCCATTGCTCTGGGTGAGGCCACAAAGACGGTGTCTTATGCCATGGATGGCACCAAGGTTTACCGCTTTACCATCTGTTTTGGCGAAAGCCGCACCACCGACGACCGCGAAGGCGACGTGGTTGAAACCAGTGATGTGCGCCCTACACCCGAACAGATCCAAAGCGTGTTGGCGCAGTTTACGGGTGAAATATCGCAAATTCCGCCCATATATTCGGCCATTAAGGTTGATGGGAAGAGGTCTTATGACCTCGCCCGCGCCAATGAAGCCGTTGAGCTTAAATCCCGCGTCATTACGGTGCATTCCCTGGCCCTCTGTGAGATGCCCGATGCGGACCATGCGGTGCTTGAAGTTACGTCAGGGAAGGGCACTTATGTGCGGTCTTTGGCCCGTGATATTGCCGTTGCCGTGGGCACGGTGGGTCATGTGTCTGAGCTGCGTCGGACGGCTGTTGGACCATTTTCAGAAAAAGATGCAATTTCGCTGGATTCCCTTGAAAGCCTGGGGCATAGTGCGCCGCCCGGCGAGATAGTGTTGCCGATCGAAACCGTGCTGGACGACATCCCGGCATTGGCTTTGACGGAACAAGAAGCCCGGCGCTTACGCCAAGGACAGGCTATTCCAGCTTTGCCCGTGGCAACCCGATCGCCGCTTACAGATTTCAACCTAGATGAAATTGTATGCGCCATGACGGGAGAGCGTCTGGTAGCGCTGGTTAAAGTAACGGGCGGCGAAATTCGTCCGGTACGTGTTATGAACCTGAGTTAAATATAAAAGGAGTACCCGATGTCGATTACTGCTGAACGAAAAGAAGAAGTTATCAAAGAATATGCGGCGAAAGACGGAGACACCGGTTCGCCCGAAGTCCAGGTAGCTATTATTACTGAACGGATCAGAAACCTGACCGATCACCTGAAGATTCACAAAAAAGACTTTCACTCACGTCGTGGCCTGCTGAAACTGGTTGGCCAGCGCCGTCGCTTGCTTGACTACGTCAAGGGCAAGCAAGTCACTCGCTACGAAGAAATCATCAAGCGCCTTGGCATCCGTCGTTAAAAGACAGTCAGACGTTTGAGGGTATAGGAACCGGCGCATGGAATGGTCCAGCGCCGGCGTTCCTGTTTAAGGCATGTGTATGCCGAGGCGTTTCCGGAATGGCCGGACACGTTCTATGTATGAAGAAAGAGAATAGATATGTTTCAAGAATATCGTAAAGAAATCGAATGGGGCGGCCGCACGCTGACCCTGGAAACGGGCAAGGTAGCCCGCCAAGCCGACGGCGCGATCATCGCGACCTATGGTGATACCAAAGTACTGTGCACCGTTGTTGGTGAAAGATCCCCGAAACCCGGTTTGGATTTTTTCCCACTGACTGTTCATTATGTTGAGAAAGCCTATGCAGCGGGTAAAATCCCGGGTGGCTTCTTCAAACGTGAAGCACGTCCCAGCGAAAAAGAAACATTGGTCTGTCGTCTGATTGACCGTCCAATTCGTCCGCTGTTCGTTCCTGGTTTCAGAAACGAAACGCAAGTAATCTGCACCGTGCTTAGCCACGACATGGACAATGATCCTGATATCGTTGCTTTGGTTGGTACGTCCGCTGCGTTGACCATTTCAGGTCTGCCGTTCCGTGGTCCTATTGGCGCTGCCCGTGTTGCCTACATTGACGGCGAATACGTCCTCAACCCCACACTTGATCAGATGCCTGACAGTTCTCTTGATCTGGTTGTTGCTGGTACCAACGAAGGTGTTCTGATGGTTGAATCGGAAGCCAAGGAGCTTTCCGAAGAAATCATGCTGGGTGCCGTTAACTTTGGTCACGAAGGGTTTCAGCCCGTCATCAACGCGATTATCGAATTGGCCGAAGCTTGCGCCAAAGAGCCAATCGACATGCCGGGCGAACCTGAAGGTCTTGATGATCTGGCCGCCAAGGTCAAATCACTGACCGACGCTCCGCTGCGCGCCGCCTACAAAGAAACCGTCAAACAGGCTCGTCAGGAACTGATCTCAGCCGCCAAAAAGGGTGCGAAGGCATCTTTGCAGGAAGACGACTCAGTCGATCAGGATCTGCTGGAAAAAGCCTTTGGTGGCATCGCCAAGGATGTGGAAAAAGACATCGTTCGTCGCGATATCCTGGATACGAAAAAACGTATCGATGGTCGCGACACTTCAACGGTTCGTGCTATTGCCAGTCAGGTTGGCGCATTGCCTCGTGCACATGGTAGCGCGCTGTTCACCCGTGGTGAAACGCAGGCTATCGTGGTTACTACATTGGGTACGGGTCAGGATGAGCAAATCATCGACGCGTTGGCCAATGAATACCGCGAAAGCTTCATGCTGCATTACAACTTCCCACCTTATTCAGTAGGCGAAGCCGGTCGTTTTGGTTTCACCAGCCGTCGGGAAGTGGGTCACGGAAAGCTTGCATGGCGCGCCCTGCATCCTGTGATGCCGAGCAAAGAAGATTTCCCTTATACGGTTCGTGTGGTTTCTGAAATCACCGAGTCCAACGGTTCTTCTTCTATGGCCAGTGTTTGTGGTGGCTCGCTTGCCATGATGGACGCCGGTGTACCATTGGCACGCCCGGTTGCGGGTATTGCCATGGGCCTGATCAAAGAAGGTGACGACTTTGCTGTTCTGTCAGATATTCTGGGTGACGAAGATCATCTGGGTGATATGGACTTCAAGGTTGCCGGTTCCGATCAGGGTATTACAGCCCTTCAGATGGACATCAAGATCACGTCCATCACCAAGGAAATCATGGAAATCGCCCTGAAGCAGGCCCACGAAGGCCGTCTTCACATTCTGGGTGAAATGTCTGCGGCTATTTCATCGTCCCGTGATGGTGTCAGTGATAATGCCCCGCGTATTACCACGATGACCATCAACAAGGACAAGATTCGCGACATCATCGGCCCAGGTGGCAAAATGATCCGTGAAATTTGTGAAACAACCGGTGCCAAGATCGATATTGATGATGATGGCACGGTCAAGGTTGCCGCTGTTGATGACGCAGCGGCCAAGGCTGCTGTTGACTGGATCAAGGGCATTACGGCCGAACCTGAAGTCGGCGCGATCTACGACGGTAAAGTTGTTAAGACCGTTGATTTCGGCGCTTTCGTCAACTTCATGGGTGCCAAAGACGGCCTGGTGCATATTTCAGAAATGAAAAATCACCGGGTTGGCAAGGTTTCCGACGTTGTAAGCGAAGGCGACTTGGTCAAAGTCAAACTGATCGGTATTGATGATCGTGGCAAAGTGAAGCTTTCCATGCGCGTCGTTGATCAGGAAACCGGAGAGGAAATTTCCGGCGATAAAGAAGAAGCACCTGCAGAAGAGTAATCTGTAGTCTGTAAGCATTTAAAGGGCCGATTACCGGATTAAGGTGATCGGCCCTTTTGTTTATGTATCTCCTTTGGCACTGGATATATATAGGGGCGATGTATAAAGTTATGCATCACACAGCACACATAGATGGAGCCTGATCGCTTTGACGCAAAAAGACAGTTATAGCTACGAAGACCTTCTGGCCTGTGGTCGAAGTGAATTGTTTGGCCCCGGGAATGCGCTGCTTCCCGCGCCGCCTATGTTGATGTTTGACCGCATTACGACGATCAATGCGGATGGTGGGTCTTATGGCAAGGGTTTGATTCAGGCAGAATTCGACATTAGCCCTGATCGCTGGTTCTTCGACTGCCACTTTATTGATGATCCGGTCATGCCGGGCTGCCTGGGCGTTGACGCCTTGTGGCAGCTGTTGGGCTTTTATCTGGGCTGGACCGGTGCGCCCGGTCGGGGCCGTGCGCTTGGCGTGGGATCGGTTAAATTTACCAATCAGGTCTTGCCGACGAATAAACTTGTGACATATCAGATAGATGTGAAACGCGTCATGTCCCGCGGCATCACGCTTGGTTTCGGTGACGGAACAATGTCCGTTGACGGTGAATTGGCGTATGAAGCCAAGGACTTGAAGGTCACGCTGGTACCAGACGGCACCGGTGAAGAATAAACCCGAAGAAAAAATAGGGCGAATATCGTATGAAACGTGTAGTTGTAACCGGTATGGGAATCGTGTCGTGTATCGGTAATTCCATTGACGAAGTGACCACGTCCCTGCGCGAGGGTCGTTCCGGCATCACCTTCAATGAAGATTTCAAAGAGCGCGGATTCAGATCACAAGTATCCGGCTGTCCCGATATTGATTTGACTGAAGCCGTTGACCGCCGTTGGAAAAGGTTCATGGGCGATGGCGCGGCCTACAATTATGTGGCAATGGAGCAGGCCATCGCTGATTCCGGCCTCGAGCCAACTGAAGTGGAAAACGTGCGTACTGGCCTGATCATGGGGTCAGGCGGGCCGTCCACAAAAAACCAGGTATGGGCCGCTGATACCGCGCGCGAAAAAAGCGCCAAGAAGGTCGGCCCCTTCATGGTGCCCAGGTGCATGTCTTCAACCAATTCCGCTACGCTGGCCACGGCCTTCAAAATCAAGGGCGTCAATTATTCAATTACATCCGCCTGTTCCACCAGTGCCCATTGCATTGGTAACGCATCTGAATTGATTCAGATGGGCAAGCAGGATGTGGTGTTTGCTGGCGGTGGTGAGGAGCTGGACTGGAGCCTGTCTGTTCTGTTCGATGCCATGCCCGCCATGAGCTCCAGCTATAACGACACGCCTGAAAAAGCATCCCGAGCCTATGATGCGGGTCGTGATGGCTTTGTGATTGCGGGCGGCGGCGGCGTTCTGGTTCTTGAGGAACTGGAACATGCCAAGGCACGTGGCGCGAAGATTTACGGCGAAGTGGCCGGATACGGTGCGACCTCTGACGGCCACGATATGGTTCAGCCTTCCGGCGAAGGCGCGGTTCGTTGCATGCAGATGGCCATGAGTACGCTGGACAGGCCGGTGGATTACATCAACACACACGGCACCTCTACGCCGGTTGGTGATACCAAGGAGCTGGCCGCTATTCGTGAAACCTTTGGTGATCGTATTCCGCCGTTCAGCTCGACCAAGTCTCTGACCGGTCATTCATTGGGCGCGACAGGTGTTCAGGAATCCATCTATAGCCTGATTATGATGAAGGAAAACTTCCTGACGGCGTCGGCCAATATTGAAGATCTGGATCCGGATGCAGCGGATATGCCGGTGCTGATGGAGCGCCAGGACAACGCAGACGTGAACTGTGTCATATCCAACAGCTTCGGCTTTGGTGGCACCAATGCCACGCTGGCGTTCAGCCGGTTTGAGAGCTAGTCCAGATGACAGACTCTGAGGGATCAATCGGCCCATCAATTAGCACAACAGGCCTGATGGCTGGTAAGCGCGGCATTATTATGGGCGTCGCCAATAATCGCTCCATTGCCTGGGGTATTGCGTCGAAACTCGCTGAACAAGGCGCTGAACTGGCCTTTACCTATCAGGGCGAAGCGCTGGGCAAGCGGGTTACGCCACTGGCTGAGTCTGTGGGCTCTTCCATTCTGGTTGAATGCGATGTGGAAGATGATGCATCCGTGGAAAATGCTTTTTCCGTCGTGCGTAAGTCCTGGGACAGCATTGATTTTGTGGTGCATGCTATCGCCTATTCTGACAAAGATGAGCTAAACGGCCGGTACGTGGAAACCAGCCGCGAAAACTTCCGCCGCACCATGGATGTTTCATGTTTCTCGTTCACTGCGGTGGCAAACGCGGCGGCGGTGGCTATGCCTGAAGGCGGCAGCCTGCTGACACTGACATTTTCGGGTGCTGAGCGGGTGGTGCCAAATTACAATGTCATGGGTGTGGCCAAGGCCGCGTTGGAAGCCAGCGTGCGATATCTGGCCGCTGATCTGGGCTCACAAGGTATTCGCGTTAATGCCATTTCTGCCGGGCCGGTGAAAACCCTGGCGGGCAGCGCCATTGCGGGCGCGCGTCATATATTCCGGTGGAGCCAGGACCACGCGCCGCTGAAGCGCAACGCGGATCTGGCCGATATTGGTGGTTCTGCGCTCTATCTGCTCAGTGATTTATCCAATGGCGTGACCGGGGAAATTCACCATGTGGATAGTGGTTACAATGTGATTGGCATTCCTGATCCGGACAATTCATCGGATCCGTAACGCAAGGTTAAACGTTCAAAAATAATCCTTATAAATACAATGGTTTTATGGTAGAGACGTAGTTCTACTTTAAAAACGTTATAAAAACGCAGTCTTTTCCAGACGCTCGATGAGGATTATTACATGACGACCACACGCCCTTACAGCCATATCATCGAACGACTTCGCGGCGTTGGCTTGCGACCAACCCGTCAACGACTGGCGCTGGCCAAGATGCTGTTCGAAGGCTCTGACCGCCACGTCACCGCCGAAATCTTGCACGGCGAATCCTGCGCTAATGGTATCAGCGTATCGCTCGCCACCGTTTATAACACCCTGAACCAGTTCACCGCCGCTGGCTTGCTGCGGGAAATCGTTGTTGATGGTGACCGCTCTTACTTCGATACCAATACCAGTGACCATCACCATTTCTATCACGCTCAGAACCGCCAGCTTGAAGATATAAATGGTGGTGACGTGGTTTTGCAGAAAATACCACCTGCACCTGAAGGCACGGCAGTTTCTCGTATTGATGTGATCGTAAGGTTAGAAAATATTCAATAATTACAATTGATTATAAGAATTATTAGAACGATAAAAACATCGTTGACACTCGCTCCTATAATCTTCATATTGCCTGTAAGAAATTCAAGCGGCGCTTTGGATTCTGTGCCGCCCAATAAGTCCGACATAAACAACCTCAAGACAATCCAACACCAGGGAGATCGACATGAGTCTTAAAGACAGCAAAACCGAACAGAATTTGAAAGACGCCTTTGCTGGCGAATCACAGGCTAACCGCCGCTATCTGTATTTCGCGCAGAAAGCCGACATCGAAGGTTACAACGATGTAGCCGCTGTATTCCGTTCAACTGCCGAAGGTGAAACCGGCCACGCACACGGTCATCTGGAATTCCTCGAAGAAACCGGTGATCCTGCAACGGGCCTGCCAATCGGTGGCACGTCTGACAACCTGAAAGCATCTGTGGCTGGCGAAACTCACGAATACACAGACATGTATCCGGGTATGGCTAAATCAGCCCGTGAAGAAGGTTTCGACGAAATTGCAGATTGGTTTGAAACACTGGCAAAGGCTGAAAAGTCACACGCTGGTCGTTTCCAGAAGGCCCTTGATAGCCTTGATTCCTAAGCATTAAGGCCAACTTGATTAAGAAGAGGGGGCCAGTAAATGGCCCCCTTTTTCGTTTAGTGACGTGGAGCATGTGACAATGGCAAGCGAAGGCAGTTTAGGCGCGCCGGTCCGCCACCCCATCCCCTGGAATGATCCTGATTTCTATGATGAGGCGAAGCTGGATGATGAGCTGCGCCGTGTCTTTGATATCTGTCATGGCTGTCGTCGGTGCTTCAATCTGTGTGACAGCTTCCCGCGCTTGTTTGATCTAATCGACGATTCTGATTCCGGCGAACTGGATACGGTTGCCAGCAAGGATTTCGGCCCGGTTATCGATGCCTGCACGTTGTGCGATTTGTGCTTCATGACCAAGTGCCCTTACGTGCCGCCGCATGAATTCGATCTGGATTTCCCGCACCTGATGTTGCGCGCCCGTGCCATAGAACAAAAGAAAAGCGGTACCCCGTTTTTCGACAAACAGCTCACTGAAACTGATCGTAACGGCAAGGTCGGCTGTTCGCTGTCTGGTTTGGCTAATTGGGGCAGCAAACAGGGTAACGCCCTGACCCGTCCCCTGTTGGAAACGGTGGCCGGTGTTCACCGTGAAGCCCACCTGCCGGAATTCGGCTCTAAGACGCTGGTTCAGATGGCGCAAGAGACGCCCCTTGAAAAATCCATGGAATCAGACCGTAAGGTCGTTCTCTACGCCACCTGCTTTTCCAACTATAACGCACCGGCCATTGGTCAGGCCGCGCGCCAGGTCCTGGCTCGTAACGGTGTTGAGGTGGAAACACTGCATCCCGGCTGTTGCGGGATGCCACAACTGGAACAGGGCGATATCGCCCGTGTGGCAAAGCAAGCCAAGGAAATCGCAGCGGAATTCAAACCGTGGATCGAAAAAGGTTACCGGATCGTGCCACTGGTACCGTCGTGCTCGCTGATGCTTAAATTTGAATGGCCGCTTATTCTACCCGAAGACGACGACATCAAAGCATTGTCCGAAGCGACCAGTGATATCAGCGAATATATCTGTGACATTTCCCGCGAAGGCGGATTGGCCGAAGGCTTACAGCCAATTGATGGCGACATTACGGTTCATATCGCCTGTCATGCCCGCGCCCAGAATATGGGGCAGAAAGCAGCAGAGCTTCTGCGCCTTATTCCGGATACCAACCTCAATGTAATCGAGCGGTGTTCCGGCCATGGCGGTGCCTGGGGTGTGAAGAAAGATAACTTTGAGGTCGGTATTAAAATTGGCAAGCCGGTTGCCCGTCAGGCCGTAAAGGCGTCTGTTGCCGGGGCTAAATACCTGGTGTCCGAATGCCCGCTCGCTCGCGACCACATTGTTCAGGGCATTGCCAAGCTGGGCGAAGAAATCCCCGACCTGGGTGAGAACAAGCACCCGATCGAATTACTTGCAGCTGCGTATGGTTATTGAGGCGAATATTGAGATGAAAACTGAAATTACCCGGGGCGACGTGATGGACATGGACGCCTATGCCGGTGTCCGCAAAGAACGGCGTGCGCGGATTACCGAACTCAAGCGTGACCGCCGTGTGCATGTGGGCCCGGACGCCACGTTCTATTTCGAATCCTATGACACCATGTGGCATCAGGTCCATGAGATGCTGTATATCGAACGCGGCGGCGAAGAACAGATCGCGGATGAACTCGAAGCCTATAACCCGCTCATTCCAAATGGTCGGGAGCTGGTCACCACGTTAATGTTTGAAGTGGACGACCCCGACCGGCGCGAGGTCTTTCTGGCTGATCTTGGCGGTGTGGAAGAAACTGTCACCATCGCTGTTGGCGGCGAAACTATTACGGGCGTGCCGGAAACCGACATTGATCGAACCACGGCTGACGGCAAGGCCTCTGCCATCCAGTTCATTCATTTTCCATTTAACGATGCCCAGGCTGAAGCGTTTAAGACCGAAGGCGCACAAGTGGTGCTCGGTATCGGGCATGCCAAGTACGGGCATCTGGCGATTATGGGTGAGAATGTTCGCGCTGCACTGGCCAGCGACTTTGCCTAAAGTTTGGGCTTAAAACTCACGAAACAAGCGGCCGTAACCCTCAATTTTATCGTCAATCCCGGCCAGGCGAAGCGTGTCCCATATCATGGCCTGATTGCTTGTGATAACCGGTTTACCGACGGCTTGTTCCAGTTCTTCCACGATGTCCAGTGACCGTAACGCGCCGCAACTGATGAACAGTGTATCGGCGTCAGCCCTGTCGGCGGCTTGTGCGAATTCCTTAATGAAGTCGGGCGCGACTTTAACCATGTCGCTATCGCGTTCAATATTCATGCCCTGAATATTGATGGTCTCAAACCCGGCGTATTTCAGGTAATCGGCTTCCATACGGTTGATTTCATCCAGGTACGGCGTGGCAATGGCCAGCCGAGACGAGCCAAAGGCATTGAGCGCGCGAATGACGCTGGTGATCAGCGATGTGGCCTTGGCGTTTGGTGCCCCTGTGTTCAGTTCGTGGAACACGCGCTCTTCCCCAATAACCAGGCTGCCCGACGTGCAAGCGTAACAGACTACATCAAGCGATCCATCAGGCAGGATGGTCGCCGCGGCGGTGCCCAGCTCTGATGCCTGTGCAGCGAGAGTATCTACCGTAATGCTGTCGGGGATCGGTGCTCGCGCAAAATGCACACCCACGCCCGGCGGTACAATCTTGTACACATCGTCCGGAATCGTTTGTTCTGTGGCGAGCAGCACATAGCCGATCTTTGCCCGGCTATGCCTTCCGGCATCGAACCGAATACCGGGGACCTGATCGGGGTGAGGTTGTAGCTGTTGCATGGCGATCATCCTGTGTGAGTTCAGGCACACAGTATTCACTCATTCGTTCAGGAGATAAAGTCTAGTGGCCAGGGTCTTTCCGCGCCCTAGTCAAAGACTTCGTTTTTGTAGGCGCCCCAGAAGTCCACATGGCGTAACCACCCCTGATAGCCATCGGCTTCAATCTGGCACCAGCCATTGCCATTGGGACAATCCATCAATCGAGCGACCACACCCGGTTCCAGCCGCGCTACTAGTTTGCTTTTGGCATCATCTTTCTGGCGCAACAACCGAACGTCACCTTGGATGATCACTGTGCGCTTGCCGCTCAGCATGCTCTGGTGAACCCAGCCTTGCGTGCCTTCCCAATCGCGAATTTTGCGCCAGGTCTCGAATTCGGCAATCACTTCCACGGGTAAGTCTTTGCGCACGTAGACCCATTCGACCGGGTATTGTACACCGGGGCCGGTACGTAAATTTACCTCACTTGCGCGCAGGCTTACAAACCGCGGCAAGGGCAATCCCGACGTGCCCTGTCCCGCTGAAACAGCGGCCAACACCGGGCCTGTGGCCAGTATCAGGGCGACTAGTGCGCCCATGATGTATGGAAGGGTTCTTCTTTTCATCTTCTGGAATTTAACGCTCAGAGGTTAAGAAATTGCCAAAAATTAAGGCCTGAAAAGGCTTTGAGGTATATCTTTTAGGCCGCGAAACACCATTCCGGCTAGACATTTCCGGGTGCAATTGCTATGGCCTGAACAAGAATTACGCTGATTACCACGCCCAGCACTTTTCCGCGACCAGAGAGGCATGCATGTCTACCAAAAAGCCCCGCGTTGTTATCACCCGCAAGCTGCCAGACGCTATTGAAACGCGGATGATGGAGCTGTTTGATGTGCAACTGAATCTCGACGACACACCCATGACCAGCGCCCAGCTTATCGACGCCATGAAAACAGCCGATGTGCTGGTGCCTACGGTGACAGACCATATTGACGCGGGCGTTCTGGCTCAGTCTGGGCCCGATCTGCGCCTGATTGCCAACTATGGGGCCGGTATTGACCACATTGATCTGGCGACGGCACGCCAGCGCGGCATTACCGTGACCAATACACCGGACGTGCTGACCGAAGATACCGCTGATATGACCATGGCCCTGATGCTGGCGGTTCCCCGCCGGCTTTCCGAAGGCGAGCGGGCCATGCGGTCGGGCGAGTGGAGTGGCTGGTCACCCACATGGATGCTGGGCCACCGCATTTTTGGCAAGCGCCTCGGCATTATTGGTATGGGCCGCATTGGCCAGGCCGTTGCCCGCCGCGCCCGTGGGTTCGGTTTGTCGGTGCACTATCACAACCGCCATCAGCTACACGAAGATATTGAAAACGAGCTGGAAGCAACCTATTGGGAAAGCCTGGACCAAATGCTGGCGCGTATGGATATTATTTCCATCAATTGCCCGCATACCCCGGCAACTTATCATTTGCTGTCTGCCCGCCGGTTGAAGCTGCTTCAACCACAAGCCTACATCGTTAACACCGCGCGTGGTGAGATCGTGGACGAGAATGCCCTGACCCGCATGTTACGCGCGGGCGAGGTGGCCGGTGCCGGGCTCGATGTGTTCGAGCACGAACCCGCCGTGAACCCCAAACTGCTGGAACTGGACAATGTGGTTCTGTTGCCACATATGAGCTCCGCCACCGTTGAAGGCCGTATCGATATGGGTGAAAAGGTTCTGATCAACATCAAGACCTTTGCTGACGGTCACAAGCCACCGGATCGCGTGCTCGGCGATATCGCTTAAATAAACACCACTGAACCACTGGCGCTGGCGTTTGATAAAAACGTCACCAAACCGCCCGATGTGACGGGTATGTCATCGCGTAAATCGCCGGCATCCAGGCCGCGGGCTTTCAGGCCCATTTCACACACCATGATGGTGACGCCAAATTCGATGCAGGCTGATAGCAGTTCATCAAACGTGGCGATCTTTTGGGCGGCGAAATCATCATCCATGGTGCCGCCATTACCAGATCCTTGTGAAACAGGTAAGTCCCGCCAACCTGATTTCATTAACGCCCGGCAGGCGTCCATGGTAAAAAACAGGGTTACAGACGTATCAATAGCCGCCGCAGACGATGCCATGGCCAGGGCATAATGGATTTTGTCGTAATGACCGTCGTAGATAACGATCGACAGTTGGGATAATCGTTCATCAGCCATGGATGCTCAGGTCCTTAATCTCAGGGTTATCCCCGCACAGCGGACAGCCCGGATCAGCTTTCACACCGATGCGCCGGAACTCACTGGCCAGCCCTTCGTACATCATTAGTGTGCCGGACAATGTGTCGCCAATGTCCAGAATTTCCTTCACGACCTCGGTTGCCTGTAGCGATCCCATCACACCACACAGCGCCCCCAACACGCCGGCTTCGGCGCAGGACGGGATTTGACCGGGCGGTGGTGGTTCACGGAAAATACAGCGATAACACGGCCCATGATCGCCACCCTCACCCATCTCAAACGCCTTGTAGGTGGAAATCTGGCCATCGAACCGCAGAATGGCCGCAGACACCAACGGGATGTGGGCAAAATAAGCCGCATCATTGATCAGGAACCGGGTCTCGAAATTATCGGTACCATCGGCCACCACATCGTACCGGCCAAACAGTTCCATCACATTGTCAGGTGTCAGCCGTTCTTCATACAATTCCAGCTCTACATCCGGATTGATGGCGGCAACGGCCTGCTTAGCACTTTCCACTTTGGATAGGCCAACCCGGTCTGTTGTATGCAGCACCTGGCGTTGCAGGTTCGACAAATCCACAACATCCGGATCGATGACACCGATATGGCCGATACCGGCAGCGGCCAGATACAGAATAACGGGTGAGCCCAGTCCACCGGCGCCCACGACCAGCACACGACTGTTCAATAGTCGCGATTGCCCCTCGCCGCCAATTTCTTTCAGCAGAATATGTCGGGCGTAACGTTCTATTTGTTGTTCGGAGAAATCCATTGGATGGGCCAGTCTACATTCAATCCATGTTCAGGCCATCAAACAGACCAGTGGACAAATACCGCTCGGCGAATGATGGCAGGATCACAACGATGGTTTTGCCTTCCATGCCGTCCCGGGAGCCGACTTCGATGGCGGCCGAAAGGGCGGCCCCCGATGAGATACCCACCGGTACGCCTTCCAATTTGGCGACGCGCCGTGACATGTCCATGGCAGTTTCGTTACCGATTTTCAGCACTTCATCTATGTGATCAGTATTCAGGTTGCCCGGCACGAACCCGGCACCGATACCCTGAATCTTATGGGGGCCCGGCATGCCGCCTGACAGGATCGGACTGTCTTCCGGCTCAACCGCAATGACCTGGAAGCCCGGCTTTCTCTGTTTTAGAACATCCGCCACACCGGTCAGCGTGCCGCCCGTGCCCACACCAGAGATTAAAATATCGGCGGCACCGCTTGAGTCCTGCCAGATTTCTTCGGCTGTGGTGTTACGGTGAATTTCCGGATTGGCAGGGTTTTCGAACTGTTGCAACAAAACCGCATTGTCATTTTCGTCGGCGATCTCCCTGGCCCGCTCAATCGCACCGGCCATACCCTTGGTCGCTGGCGTTAGTTCCAGCTCAGCACCCAGAAAGACCAGCATCTTACGGCGTTCAATAGACATGCTTTCCGGCATGGTCAGAATTAGCCGGTACCCCTTGGCAGCACACACAAAAGCCAGCGCAATGCCGGTATTGCCTGATGTGGGTTCAACCAGCACGCCACCCGGTTTCAAACGGCCGCTTTTCTCCGCGTCTTCGATCATGGCGAAACCGATGCGATCTTTAACCGATGCCAGCGGGTTGAAAAATTCACACTTGCCTAACAGCGTCGCCTTGCACCCTGTTTCTTTGGCCAGTCGGTCAAGGCGTACCAGCGGCGTGCCGCCAATGGTTTCAAGGATTGAGTCGTATATTTTCCCGCGTGGTGCTGCTGGGCTTGTCATTGGTTAGGTCCCGTCTGGTTGTTGCTTTATTGGTTAAATCGTAAAATCGAGATTGGATCGCCCTTCGCTGGGCACGTCCGATTTAAGCGCCTGATCACACAAGTCATCGATGGAAATAGATTCGAGGTGCGTCATCATGTCGCTTTGCAATTGATCCAGCAAAGGCCGAACAACCTTGGTGCCCAATTGAGATTCGGCGTCGCCTGAAGGCTTCCGGTCATCTAATTCCATTTCGTGAACGACCCTGACAATATCGGCCACGGAGATGCGCCGCCGTTCGCGCGCCAGTCGGTAGCCACCCCTTGGCCCCCGCACACCGCGCAGAACATCGTTGCGCACGAGAACCTGCAACGCTTGTTCAAGGTATCGTTTCGGAATTCCCTGACGCCGGGTAATTTCCTGGCTTTGCACCGGCGTGCTACCCGCATGATAGGCAATGTCGAGAACAGCCTCAATTGCGTACAGCATTTTTTTGGACATTTTCAGCATGTCAGTTTTATCCCTGTTTCCCCAAAACGTGGTTCCCCTAAACGTGTGTGCCGGTCGAGCCAAACCCACCGCCGCCCCGCGCACTCTCGTCCAAATCATCTGTTTCCTGCCACTGGGCAACAGAAACCGGTGCGATGATCAGTTGGGCAATGCGCATGCCACGGTCGATGGTAAATGGTTCATCACCATGATTGATCAGGATTACGCCAACCTCGCCCCGGTAATCCGCATCGATGGTGCCCGGGCTATTCAGCACCGTAACCCCGTGTTTTGCGGCAAGCCCGGATCGTGGTCGTACCTGTGCTTCATAGCCGCTCGGCAACGCAATCGATATGCCTGTGGGCACAATCGCTCGTTTGCCCGGATCCAGTGTTACCTGTTCTGTTACGGCGGCCAGCAAGTCTGCACCCGCCGACTGGTCGGTGGCGTATCCGGGTAGAGGTAGGTCCATGCCATGCGGCAGACGCGCCAGTGGTACCTGAACAAGTGCGCTCAACGGGATGCCTCCAACGTATCAACGATGCGATTGGCCAGCTTTTGTGCCACCGCGATCTTGCTGAGCCGGGGCCAGTCTTCGACGCCGTGCTCATCAACCAGGTGAATAACATTCTCATCGCCACCAAAGGTACCTGTACCGGCAGACACATCATTGGCCAAAATCCAGTCACAGCCTTTGGACAGGCGTTTCTTTTGGGCGTTCTCGACCACCGAGTCGGTTTCGGCGGCAAAGCCGATCAGCAAGCCCGGTCGTTTGTTTCCAGCCGCACCAAGGGTGCGCAGAATATCAGGGTTCTCGCTTAGGCTCAGCGGTGCTGGCGCTTCACCCGGTAATTTCTTCATCTTGGATGCCGCTTCATCGGCGGGTCGCCAATCGGCTACGGCTGCGGCGCAAACGGCGATATGAGCGGGCAGGGCGCTCTCACAGGCATCCAGCATATTGCGCGCTGACTGGACGTGAACCATATGAACGCCCGCCGGGTCAGGCAGGTTCGTCGGGCCAGAAACCAGCGTTGTTTCTGCACCCATAGCGGCAAGCGCTGCGGCAATGGCGTGGCCCTGTTTACCCGATGATCGATTTGCAATGTAGCGCACGGGATCAATGGCTTCATGGGTGGGGCCGCTTGTGACCAGGGCGCGCTGACCCATCAAGCGGTTAGAGGCTTGAAAAAAAGACTGGATAGCCGCCAGAATATATGCCGGTTCAGCCATGCGGCCCATACCGTATTCACCGCATGCCATGTCGCCTTCTTCGGGTCCAACCATGTGGACGCCTCTGGCGGATAGTGTTTGCAGGTTTTGTTGGGTGGCGGCGTGTTCCCACATGCGCACGTTCATGGCGGGCGCGATCATCACCGGCTTGTCTGTGGCTAACAATGTCGTGCTGGCCAGATCAGTTGCCAGCCCTGTGGCCATCTTCGCCATCAGGTCCGCCGTTGCCGGGGCCACGACCACCAGATCGGCTTCGCGCGATAGCTGGATATGGCCCATGTCGCTTTCTTCGGTCAGGGAAAATAAATCGTCATAGACCGTATCGCCACTGACCGAGCCCAACGTCATGGGTGTGACGAACTGCGCACCGGCATCCGTTAGGATGACCCGCGTGCTGCCACCGGCCTTTGCGATGAGGCGGACCAGTTCAGGCGTCTTATAGGCGGCAATGCCACCGGCGACGATCAGCAATATGCGTTTATCTGTCAGCATCGGATTACCCTAATGGGGAAATAAAATTATTTCACGCAAATTTAGTGTGTTAAACTAGGTCCATGGCTGCATTACTGCAAGCCTCTAGAGCAGGTAAGCGACCAAAACAGCCAGACCTGCAATGGCGCTCCACAACCATACTGGTGAGACCAGCGGCGATGGGTTGCCCTTTAGGGCGGCGATGGTCTCCGGGTCCAGCTTAAGCTGTCCGCTGGCGACCATTTCGGCGCCCTTTTCCAGATTGCGAATCACGCGCGGCAGGCGCTCCAGTGTCTCTAGCCCTGTGGTCACAATATCACGCAACCGGGCTTCCGGTCCCAAATGCTGGACCATCCATGCTTCGATCAAAGGCCGGGCCATGAACCATATATTGGCTTCAGGGGCCAGGCTGCGGGCCGTTCCTTCGGCCACCAACATGGTTTTTTGCAACAACAGTAATTGCGGTTGGGTTTCCATATCAAAGGTCTTGGCGACCTGAAATAACAGGCCCAACAGACGCGCGATGGATACTTCGCTCTGTGGTTTGTCCAGTATGGGCTCGGCGATGGCCCGACAGGCCTGTGTGAAGTCCTCAACCGACTTATGTCCGGGAATCCAGCCCGCCTCCATGTGAAGCTCGGCCACGCGGGCGTAATCACGGGTCAGGAAGCCCAGCAAAATGCCCCCGAGATAACGCCGGTCCGGCATGCTGAGGCGGCCCATGATACCGAAATCAACGGCACCGACGGTCCCGTCGCCCAGCACAAACAGATTGCCGGGGTGCAGGTCGGCGTGGAAAAAGCCGTCCCGAAATAGCTGGTTAAAGAATGCATCGGCGGCCTTTTGCAATACATTCAGCGGGTCGTGACCAGCGGCTATAATGGCCTCGCGATCATCGAGCGGAATGCCTTCCAGGCGTTCGGTGGTCATCACACGCTGGCCCGACAGAGACCAGTCCACGGATGGAATGTTGAAAGTCCCGTCCCCGGAGAAGTTCTCGCCTATTTCGGCTGCCCCTGCTGCCTCAAAGCGTAAATCCATTTCCATGTGGATTGTTTGTTCCAGAACCGCAACGGATTCCTGTGGTTTAAGTCGCCGATAGCCGGGCGCGCGGCGCTCCACCATTTGGGCCACCCACGAAAACATCTCGATATCGTTATGAAATGCGTCTTCGATGCCGGGCCGCAGGATCTTCACGGCCACCTCCCGGCCTTCTTTTGTGACGGCAAAGTGCACCTGCGCGATTGAGGCGGCGGCATGCGCTTTCTCATCGAAGCTGGCAAACAGCTCTTCAGGCGTCTGCCCGAATTCATCCACAATGGCGGCGCGCACCTGGTCGATGGAAAACGGTGGCAAATTATCCTGTAGCAACGACAAGTCCCGGCACAGCTCCTCACCCAACAGATCCGAGCGGGTGGAAAGGGCCTGACCGAATTTGATGAAACTGGGGCCGGCCTCTTGCAGCGCCCGCGACAGTCGTTCGCCCGGACGGCCCTTGGATCGGCGCCGGCTGCCTACTCTGGCTGCCCAGCGAATGCCCGGGGCCACGTCCAGCCGGTCGAGCAGGAACAAGGCATCGTGGCGTGCCAGAATACGTGCAACACGGAGCAACCGAAGCGCGTTTCGAAAATTGCCTGCCATGGCCTGTACTCTAAATCCGCCAGGCCGAATGGATGGCCGCAATCCCGCCTGACAGGTTCTGGTAGGTCACATTGCCGAGGCCTGTGCGCTCAATCATGGCGGCGAAGTCCTTTTGCGCCGGGAACTGGCGAATGCTTTCGGCCAGGTACTGGTACGCGTCCGCATCGCCAGCAATGCTTGATCCCAATGTGGGCAGAATGTTGAACGAATAGGCATCATACAGTTTGGATAACCACGGCAAGGCCACGGTGGAAAATTCAAGGCACAGGAAACGCCCGCCCGGCTTTAACACCCGGCGCGCTTCTTCCAACGCTCGTTGCGGATTCGTAACGTTACGAATACAAAACGCAATGGTGAACGCATCCACAGACGAGTCCTCTATAGGCAGGTTTTCGGCATCACCGGGTACCCAGGTAATATTATCCAGAACCCCCCGGTCGATGGCACGGTCCCGGCCTACGGCCAGCATTTCTTCGTTGATATCCACCACGGTGACCGAGCCGCCACCATTTTTGAGAAATCGCAAGGCGATGTCACCGGTGCCGCCGCCCACATCCAGCAATGTCATGTTGGCGCGTGGGCGAAGCTGGTTGATGAGGGTGTTTTTCCACAAACGGTGAACACCGGCGCTCATCAGGTCGTTCATCAGGTCATATTTGGGCGCCACAGAATCAAACACCCCCCGCACCATGCCAGACTTATCATCCGCATTGACGGTTTTGAAGCCAAAGTGGGTTGTTGTTTCTGGTGTCACTTCCGGGTTGGCCATAAATTTTTCCATTCAAACAGCGCGTCACCATAGCTTATGCGAACGGGACAAGCTAGATTGATCGCATGCCAGAATTACCTGAAGTTGAAACCGTCCGTCGAGGCCTGATCCCCATCATGGAAGGGCAGGTGCTTTCCCGTGTGGTGGCGCGCCGTCCTGATTTACGGTTCCCAATCCCCGATGGTTTCGGTCAGCAGTTAACAGGGCGTCGGGTGGTCAGGTTAGATCGCCGGGCCAAGTACCTGTTAATTCATTTCGATAGCGGGGTAGTGCTGATCTGGCATCTGGGCATGTCTGGTCGCGTGTTGATATTTGAGCGCGACCCGCCGCCTGAAGAAAAGCACGATCATATTATTTTTGAGACGGAATCCGGTGCCGTGGTGCGCTTCAATGATACTCGGCGGTTCGGCTTTGTGGATCTGGTCGACGGGGACGCGCTGGACACTTATCCCATGATCGCCAAGTTGGGCCCGGAGCCGTTGGATGACAGTTTTGATGGGGCCGCCCTGGCCCTGCGTCTGAAGAACCGAAAGACGCCGATCAAGGCCGCATTGCTGGATCAGTCTGTGGTGGCGGGGCTGGGAAACATCTATGTATCCGAGGCTCTTCACCGTGCGGGCATCTCGCCGCGCCGGTTGGCCGGTACGGTTCAGGGTGGGCGGGCCGTCAAA
>Ga0233434_1000155_pt1 | contig 88227 bp, 85 predicted proteins | sample SI_122_August201_4_FD_182738 | JGI IMG/M metagenome (GOLD analysis project Ga0233434, IMG submission 182738) | Seawater microbial communities from Saanich Inlet, British Columbia, Canada - SI_122_August2016_120_MG | ecosystem: Environmental > Aquatic > Marine > Inlet | place: Canada: British...
GAAAATGATTACTGACCGCGCCGAAATTGATACGTTGCATGGAAAGCTTTGTATCGGCACCCTCCTGTTTCAGGATTTATGTGTGGTTCCCATCATGCTTCTTATGCCTCTTCTTGCGCAGTCCGGGACCATCTCCGCCGCTGATTTTGTATTCACAATGGTCAAATCGCTGACAGCAGTGGTGGCGATTTTTTTTCTATCCCGGTTGCTTGTTCCAAAAGCTTTGGTGTGGGTCGCGCGTGTTGGCAATAAAGAACACCTCACGTTATCCGTACTTTTTATCATTCTCGCCACCGGATGGGCATCGCAGAAAATGGGTTTGACCCTTGCTATGGGAGCCTTGATTGCCGGAATGATTATTTCGGAGTCTGAATACAATCACCAGATCATTCTCGATATTCTTCCACTGCGCGATTACTTCAGCAGTATCTTCTTTATTTCGGTTGGCATGCTTTTGCAAATGCAGGTGTTTGTGGACTCTGTCTGGGTCTGTCTGGCACTTTCTGCCTTGGTAATACTGGTTAAAGCAGGGCTGGCAGGGTTGGCTTGTTTGCTCGTCAAGGTGCCTTTGCGGATTGCTTTTGTGGTGGGCCTGCGACTGGCGCAAGTGGGAGAGTTTTCCTTGATCCTTTCTGCGATGGCACTGGATCAGGGGTTGTTCGATTCCCATCAATACCAGTTGTTGCTCATTGTTTCGATTCTTTCCATGCTTTTTGCGCCGCTGTTGATCCAGGCTTCCACGGCAATTTCGATCAGAATATTTTCCAAGTGGAAATCTGAAGAAACCGGTTCGAGCCAGAAAGAAGTGCTCAAAGGCCATGTTGTCATAGTGGGGTATAGCCTTGGTGGCCGAACACTTGCCCAGGTGCTCCTTGAAACACAGATTCCTTTCCTGGTTCTGGATCTGGACGGTGAGCAGGTCAAACGGGCGTTGACGGAAGGAATCACTACGCATTATGGCGATTGCGCTCAGGAGGAAACTTTGAGTCGGGCAGGATTGAAGGAGGCACGCATGATCGTATTTTCTATCCCGGATTATGCAGTGACGGAAAAAGCGGTGCGGCTTGCCCGCAAGATAAACCCTCAAGTCAAGATCATGGTGCGAACCCGGTTGACCGCCCAGGTTGAGGAACTTAAAACTGCGGGAGCGGATGAAGTTATCCCGGAAGAATTTGAAACTTCCATAGAAATTTTTTCGCGGGTATTGCGCGACTATCGCATTCCCAATAATATCATTGAGCAACAGGTGGAGTTGATCCGACTGGAAGGATATAGTATGTTCCGGGGGTTGTCTTTAAATACCGAGAGCTTGAAAAAGTTTTCCACCTACCTCACGGCTACGCTTACCGAGTCGTATCTGGTTTTGGAAAACAGCTGGGCACGCGAAAAAATGCTGGGGGATATGAATGTTACCGAGCGAACGGGAGCTGTTGTCATCGCGGTGGTGCGAAAAAACAAACCCCACCCCAACCCAGAGGCCGAATTTGCCATCCTGTCCGGGGATATTCTTGTTCTTTTCGGCAGTCATATGCAATTGGACCGAGCAATTACCTATTTGGAGTCCGGTCAGGAACCCAATCTGAATATCGGCTTGATACCTTAAAATAAAATCTGATGAGTCAAGTTATCACTAAGGCGGTCATTCTCGCCGCAGGAATGGGGTTGAGACTGAAAGAGATGGGTGAGGAAACCCCTAAAGGTTTCATCCGTCTTGATGGAAGCCCTATCATTGAGCATTCCTTGAGAGCCTTAATCTCGTGCGGTATCAAGGAAATCATGATTGTTACCGGCCATAAGCGCGAATATTATGAGAGCTTGAAGGAAATATATCCTGAAATCAGAACCGTTGAAAACACAAAATTTGCGGACACCGGCACCATGTACTCCCTTGGCTGTGCCCGGGATTTTGTCGATGCGGATTTTATTCTGCTGGAATCGGATTTGGTTTTTGATCCGGAAGCGATCACCGGTATTTTAAACGCACCTTACAGCGATTGTCTTTTATTGTCGGGAACAACGAATGCAGGAGATGAGGTTTATGTGGGGGCCGTTGAAAACCGTGTGGCCCAGATCTCAAAAGATCCGGTTCAAGTCAAGGATCCTGTCGGGGAGTATATCGGGATCGCCAAAATTTCAAAGCAACTGTATGGCAGGCTCCAGCAAACCGCCTTGTTGGACTCGAACCCCAAGCAAAGCTACGACATGGATTGTCTCGTTCGGGTTGCAAGCGAACATCCGCTTCATTTTTTAAGGATGGATGGATTGAACTGGGCCGAAATCGATGACCTCAAACAATTGGAGCGGGCTCAGAAAGTTTGGGAGAAAATAAAAGCCAAGCGACCATAGGTCCCCCCGAACTCTCCTCACCCTTCTGCATAAACCCTATCTACGTATTACTCACATATTGCTCATAAACTCGGTTCGATGAGCCGAGACAACTTGTTGCTCGCCAAATAAAGTGACGGCACATTGTACCCCTCCGGGGCAGGAGGGCTGAGGAAAAATATCACCGCCACACGCCGAGTGGCTACATATTACTCATGAACTCCGGCTCGATGAGGTTGCGTATGATATCCCCACGGGAAACCACTCCAACGAGTTTTTCATCTTTGACGACTGGAAGCCGGATGATATGGAACTCATCCATAATTTTGATCATTTCAGTCAGGGGCATATCCATATTTGCCGTTGCGACTTCCGGGGTCATGATGTCACCGGCGGTAATGCTTGCCAGTTCACGCCCTTCGTTAACGGCTTTCAGGATATCGATTTCCGTGACAATGCCGATGACTCTTCCATCCACCTCGGTGACAGGCATTCCGCTATACTGCTCAGTGATAAATTGAAGCGCGATGTCCCGTGCGGAGGCATTTTTTCGGGCTGAAATTGCAGGGCGGGTCATGATTTCAGAAGCGGTTTTGTCTTCCATGATCGATCACATCCTTTCCAGTTGAACAGGCGAATCCGGTGCCTGAAAATTATTAACTCATCTATTAATAATAGATACGCAACCGGGAATTTTAATTCCCGAGAAAGCAGGAGAAATCGGGCTGAGGAAAAAGTCCAAAAAATCAGGTGTCAGTGGTACGTGTCCGTGATAGGCTGTGATCTTTAATCTGGAGGATTCCTCATGTCCGAAAATGATTTTTGCAAACTGCCTGTGCCGAAAAAATCAGGAGCGGAAATGGATTTGCTACTGGCTATGCATATGGGTTGGAAACATTGGTCTGGCAATGAGTTGAGCGTAACGTTGCACTTGGATGAAGGAGGCGACAAGCCGCCCGTCAGTATTCCCAGGTTTTCAACCGACCATGATGCTTTTTTCGAGCATGTGGCCGCCTATTTTGTAAACCTTGATATGAGTTTTGTTGCCAGTTATCTAGTCGAGGATCAAATGTGGCAGGTTGTAATCAAAGATGAAAATGAAAGTTTTACCGGCAAGGACTATGAGTTGCCACATGCCGGTTCGATTGCCGCAATTTTAGCATTGCGAAAAATCAAACAAAGCTGAGGATTGAATGAGATTGTTTGATATGAGGAAAACGATAACCGTATTTTTGCTCGTCCTGCTATCGGGCACGGTCAATCCGATTTTTGCGGAGACGGAAAAGACCGAGGACATCCGTAAACTGCTTAAAGTTTCCGGTATTCTGGGCCAGTTGGATTATATGCAGGACTCTCTCATGAACAATGTCTCAATGATGGTGACGGGGTCCTTCCCCAAAGTTCCCGAGGCGTTCTGGGGGGATTTCAATAAATTGATGGGAAAGAAAGAAATGGATGACTTGGTAAAGCGGGTGATTCCGGTTTATGAAAAACATATGTCACACGAGACGGTAAAAAAACTCATCACCATGTTCGAGACTCCGTTTTGGAATGAGTGGAAAGAAAAAATGCCCCAGATCAGCAGCGAAGCGGGGGTGATTGGCAGTGAGTGGGGCAGGGAGATCACCCAGTCGAAAAAGTTTAATGAAAAACTGGAAGGCCTCATCAAAAAATACGAACTGGAAAAACTCAATCCGGCCCAGGCGGAACAAAAATAAAAACCGAGGATAACCATAGGCTATCCTCGGTCTCAAACCCCCCTGCCTTTATTTGACCCAGCTTTGGCGGATGTATTTCACCACATCCCAGATTTCCTTATCCTTCAGCGTTTTTTTATGGGCGACCATTCCAGTTCCGGCTGAACCGTTTTTGATGACCCAGAACATTTGTCCGGCGGAAACATCTTTCATGGTATCGCTACAGGTGAAGTCACGCGGATTAGGTTTTAGCGCTTTGCCCAACTTCCCCATGCCATCGCCTTTTTTCCCGTGGCACATTTTGCAGGCCAGAGGTTTTGCTCCTTTAGCATAGATTTTTTTGCCGTTTTCCGCATTCGCCTTGGCGGTCTTATCCAGCGAGGCGATGTTGGAAGGAGCCGATTTGGTTTTCCTCGGTTGTGGGCAGTTGCTACCTGCCCAGGTGGAAGTTGCAAACAACAGGATGCTGACTGCGGTTAAGAGTCCGATCAATTTAGGGTCTCGTTTCATTTTGTTTTCTCCTCTATAGAAATTAAGGTTGCTCGGTTTCATGAAAATTACTTGGCTGTTAACTCAAAGTTGGCTTTTGTCTCTTTATCCACTGTGATCTCCTGAGTCACTTCGCCAACATAAGGGTGCCATGCTGTGACTTTGTAGGTGCCTGCGGGAATATTACCCAGTGTGAAAGAACCATCTGCCGCACTCACGGTGTAATACGGATTCCAGACAATTCGCGCATCCGCTTCCATATAGTTGTGCTGGTCACATTGCAGGAAGAAATGCGAATCTTTTTTCTGTTTTAACCGTTTGAGAGATTTTGTGACATCTGCAACAGACCCTTTAGAAGGAAGCGGTTTGTTGAACAACGTTTTTCGGTTGGCCCCTTTGACGGAATAACCGTGTGGGTTGTGCAGGATGTTCTCATCCTGGTTGGTCACTTGTACTAAACCCTCTTTCATGCCTTTAGGGGTTTTGCGGATGACCGTCACTTTGGGAAAAATATCGCATTGACTGAATTCGATATTCACGGTCTTTTCATCCCACGCTTTTCCTTTATTGATATTTTCGATCAAGATCACCGCGTTTTTAAGTTTGCCGTCTTGTACTACGACCTTTTGCCGGGGTCGGATTCCTCCCTCTTGAGTGTCCGGATGGGTGGCACAGAACTCGGCATTTTTGCCCTTGCTTAAATCTTCCATGATGGGTGCGGGAACATTGCCTTTAAACATTATCGTTCCTGAAATGGACCCGCCATTAGAAACCTGGATTTCTTCATAGCTGGATTTTTTTGCCTGAGCATTGCTGGCCAGAGCCAGTGCAACGACGGTGGTGACTGCCATCAAGCGGATCGTTTTCATGATATTTTCTCCTCGTTTTGTGTTTCGTAGTTGGGTGGGACCGGGAAAAGGAGGTTATTCCCGGTCCCTGTTGCATCCAGCGGGGAGGCCCACTGTCTGCGCCAATGTTCAACTCTATAGAGAGCAAAGCTCGTGCCGGAAGCGGAGTCAAAAAAATAAAATCGCTAATGGATGATTTAACAAAGGGTTTCGAGGGGATTATTGCGAACGCAGGGGAAATCGACGATGCCATATCGGGACGGGGCCGTCCCATTATGGGATTACAGCGGAACCCGAACGGGTCAGCTCAACTGGTATTTTTTCAGCATGCGGTAAAACGTGCTCCGGCTGATTCCCAAAGCCTTGGCTGCATCGGGAATATGTCCATCGGTTTGTTCCAGAGCCTGTTTCAGCGTTTGCTTGACCACATCATGGTAGGGCGTGAGGCTTGTGGAATCGTTGGCGGTTTTTTCGTTTACCTTCTCATCAGCAGGAGTTGAAGAGTCGAAGACTCCTTCCGGCAAACAGTCGGTATCTATCGTGTCGTAGGATGTGACGATCATTGCCCGGCAAAGGGTGTTCTCCAGTTGGCGGATGTTTCCGGGCCAGGAGTATTCCTGCAAAACCTGCATGGCTTCATCACTGACCGAAAGGATTTCCTTGCCGATATCCTCCTGGTGTTTTTTGAGGAAGTGGGTGCATAACAGGGGAATATCTTCCGGGCGGTCACGAAGAGCGGGGACTTCTATAGGGAAGACGGCCAGCCTATAATAAAGGTCTTCACGGAAGGTTTCTTTTGCAATTAAAGTCTTGATGTCCTTATTGGTTGCACAGATCACCCGGGTATCGACATGAATTTTTTTTGTGTCTCCCACACGCTCTAAATATTTTTCCTGTAAAAAGCGGAGCAATTTTGCCTGAGTGGCGAGGCTCATTTCTGCCACTTCATCGAGAAACAGGGTGCCTCCCTCTGCCAGCTCCAGCTTGCCTGGGCGAGACTCGATGGCACCGGTGAAAGCGCCTTTTTTATGGCCGAACAATTCGCTTTCCTGCAACGTTTCGGGAATGGCGGCGCAATTGATATCTACAAAAGGTCCGGTGGCACCGGAACTGTTGCGGTGAATGGAACGGGCAATGAGCTCCTTGCCTGTTCCGGTTTCTCCTAGGATGAAGACACTGGCTTTGCTGGGTGCAACCTGATGAACTTTTTTCAGCGTTTCACTCAGCATCTGGCTCTTGCCGATGATGCCATCTTTTCCTGACAGGCGATCCACTTCGCCTTGCAGGCGACTGACCTTGCGGGTAAGATTTCTTTGCTCAAAAGCTTTATCCAGACAGGTAAAAAGGCGGGGTTCATCGACAGGTTTCAGCAGATAATCGTAAGCACCCAGCTTAATGACTTCCACGGCGGTATCCACCTTGTCAACGCTGGTCAGCATAATGACGGGTAGGTCCGGGTGTGATGCCTTGACTCGTTTCAAGGTTTCCACTCCATCGAGTCCTGGCATCATTACATCGAGCAGGATCAGAGAAGGGTTGTCGTCCAGTGCTTCGAGTAATGCCTTGCCACTTTCGAACTCCTGCACCGCATAGCCCTTGTCTTCGAGAAGTGCTCTCATCAGGCCTCGCAGAGGGGCATCATCATCCACTATAAATATTAATTCGTTTGCCATAATGCTTTTTCAGCCGGGACAACTCTTTGTTCGCTCAATAAAGTGACGGCACACTGGCCCCACGCCGAGTGGCTGCTAAGTGATTGTAGCCCACTCCGTTAATTTTGAGAAAAAAATGATAAACTGAATGCATTGGTAATGGAACGGAAAGGTAAAATTCTCTGATGGGATCATTGGCAAGTCAGACCAAAGGTGTATTGATAGCGGGATTGATTCTGGCTGTGGTGGGCTGGGGCATTGTCCGGGATCGGGACGAGAAAGCCTGGTTCGATGAGCTGGAACAAGAGGTGCTGGAAGACACTCTTATTTTGACAGGTGAGTTGGAGGTGGTGAAGAGGGAATTGTGGGGCATCATTTCACTTTACAATTCCTCGGAGTTTGTCACTCGGAGTGAGTTTGGAGTTTATGTTCAGTCCCTTCTCAAGAACCATCCTTTCATCCAGGCGTTTGAGTGGGTCCCGCGCATTAACTACTCCGAAAGGGAAGGGTTTGAAAATATCACCCGTGCTATGGGATATGCCCGGTTTCGTATTTTTACATCCTCCGGTCCTTCCGACACGAAGCAGGAATATTTTCCGGTGCATTATTCGGAACCGCTTTCAGGCAATGAACAGGCGTTGGGATTTGACCTAGCCTCCGATCCACAACTGTTAAAGCTTGCCAATACGGCGAGAGATACGGGCAGAGCGGTTGCAGCCTCACGATTTGGTCCGGTTCCCAATGCCCGTTCCCAATCGGATCTGATTATTCTGGCACCTTTCTATAATGAAGGAAAAAATCCGGAACGCACTGAAGAAAGACGGGAGCATTTAAAAGGTTTTGTGCTGGGCATATATCGGGTAGGGGACATGATCGACCAAATGCTCAGTCCTTATATTCCCAAAGGGGTGAATTTAACCGTTTATGAAGAGGGCGAACTGGTTGCGGAAAACCTGCTTTATGGTACGCCTTTAAAAAATCCTGCCATGAAGATTACCAACGTCGTTACAGTTTCCAACCGCCGATGGTTTCTGGTTTGGCAGGCCACCGGAGAATTTCGTGGCGGGTCCCAAACATCAACTGCATTCTGGACCAGTGCCGCCATATTTTCGGTCGCCCTGTTCCTTGCAATTATTATTGAGATGATGGCATCGCGAACTCGTGTTGTGGAGAGAGAGGTTCAGGTTCGGACGGAAGAACTGACCTTTGCGAACCAAAAGCTTGTTGAGGTGAACGAATTGAAAAATAAATTTCTGGGTATCGCATCGCACGATCTCAGAAACCCCCTCGCATCCATTCGTGGATATTCCAAGTTTCTTCTGGATAAAGGAACCGATGTTAAAGAGAATACCCGGCAGGAGTTTCTAACAACCATTAAAAATGTTAGCGGAAATATGCTGGAACTGATCAGCAACCTTCTGGATATTTCGGTGATCGAAAGCGGCCAGCTGCAACTGAACCCTGAAAAGTCATGCATCAAAAAGCTTGCTGAAGAAAAAATCCACCTGCAACAGATTTTGGCGGACAAAAAAAATATTGTCCTGCATGCGGAGTTGCAGGCGGTTCCTGAATTTTACTTTGATGGAAACCGAATTGGGCAGGTGGTGGATAACCTTCTCAGTAACGCGGTTAAATATTCACCGCCCGATAAAGAGGTTTTTATCAAGCTGGTGTCCAATGGAGAAACCATGACTTTAAGCGTCAAGGATGAAGGACCGGGGATTTCCCCTGATGAACAGGGGCAGCTGTTCCAGCATTTTAAAAAACTGAGCGCCCGGCCCACAGGGGGTGAAAGCAGTTCCGGGTTAGGGCTGGCTATTGCCCAGAGAATTGTCGAAGAACATCAAGGTGAGATTGGAGTTGATAGCCAACTCGGTCACGGTGCCACATTCCATTTCAGCCTCCCCACCACTAGGCGTGGGGCCAGCACTACATTGCCCAAATAGCGGCCTGCACCTTTAACCGTAATACTTTAATAACGCCTTCCCTCTTATGAGGGGCACTGCTCCAGCGATGATCTGTGGGATAATTCCTATAAGCCTATAGGCGTACTCCCTTCTCGTTTAGCGGCGTATCGCTGATATTCGTGGTTCACCTCTCTAGTTATACTTGTTGGAGTGTTTTAATGGAGAGGTCGAAATATGCGCGTTATCTATACTGCTTTTTGTTTTCTGCTGTTGCTGAATGTTTGTATGGTGCAGGCAGAGCCGATATCTTTGAGCCTTTCGGGTCAGGAATCAAGTCCGTTGAAGGTTTATCAAAATGACCCCGTTAAAGTGAACAACACCTTTCATGCAAATCTGTATGATTTGACCGTGACCAAACCACCCCTTCCCAAAGAGATCCTTTCAGTGGCGGAATTCCGTTCCGGGCAATCCTTTGACCTTCATTTTCCCAAGGTGGGAGCCTATGAGATATGTTTTTCCAGGGGAAAAAATGCGGTCCGAACCTGCCTGCAGCTGAATGTTTTGAAAAGAACAGTTGCCCAGTATCCTCTTATAGCAATAAAACCTGCTTCATAGAGTTTAAGCACCCATGCCGTTTACGTACGGCGGGAAGGACCGTCTTATCGGGCAACCCTCCAGATAGAATCCACAAAATATTTTCGCGAGTCGAACAAGTGTTTCACGACTTCGAATCCGTTCCCAGTGGCAAGGTTTTCTATTTCTTCAAGCGTGTATTTAAAAGATTGTTCTGTCTGCAGAGTTTCCCATGCATTGAAATGGTAGTCTTTGTTTAAAGCCCCGATGTGTGCGGTCTGGTCTCGTGTGCTGTACAGATAGCTTTCCACAGCGTGGGTATTTGGATTGTATTGACCCTGTTGTACAAAATAATCTTTATTGAAATCTGCTCCAAGTACCTGGTTAATGCGATCCAGAAGATGCAGGTTGAATTTTTCAAAAAGTGGATGATTGTAGGCAGAATAAAGCAGTTTGGGATTTTTCATGAGGTCAAATCCAATCAGTAAATAATCTTTTGGCCCCAGAGTTTTGTTCAAATTTTTAAGAAAAGCTCGGGCTGCAGGCGGGTCCATATTATTCAGAGAGACTCCCAGGAAGAGTACCAGATTTTGTTTCGGGCTACCTTGGACTATAGAGTTGAGGCCTGCAAAATAATCCCCGATCAATCCGGTGACCTTCAGCGGCGCGCCCTGATGGTCGCTTTCCAGCGATCCAACCAGGTTTTCAACGGCTCCGCTGGAAATATCAATGGGGAAGTAGTGAAAGCGGAATTTTCTATCCAGCAAATGCTCAATAATAATCCGGGTCTTGCACCCATCGCCTGAGCCCAGTTCAATAAGGTTGAATGTGTCGTCGGTGATGAGTTCTGCAATGGTGTTTTTGTGGTTGCGAATGATTTCAAATTCACATGCGGCGGGAAGATACTCTGCGAGTTCCGTTATGTTCTTGAAAATTTCACTTCCCGCGCTATCAAAGATCAGCCAGGATGGCAACTGCTTGTTCTTAAGGGAGAGACCCTCTTGAACCGTGTATGCAAACTGTTTCTCGTGAGAAAGTGATGTTGTCTCAGTATGTAGAACTTTTGTTTCAAACAAGAGCGTGTTTCCTTATTAAACCCTAGTGGGTTTGACCCTGTTAATCGTGTTTGTTATAGTACTGTTCTCAACTCCTTTTTACATCTATATTTATTGGCTCTGTCAACTATTGCAGAGTAATGCCAATCTTTTATTCTAGGAATCATGCTTTTTAATTCACAAACAGATTTAACAACTCTTGATTATTCTTGCCAGGAGTTGGAGGACGAGTTTATAAGACTGCTGAGTTTGGAAAACCTGGATCGGGTTATTGCTGAAAACCCGGGTTTTATGTCGGAACTGGAAGTGTCCTTGTCGGAGGCGTTCAAAAATGACGCGGGGTGCTCGATGGCCCACCTGTTTTTGCAAAGGGTCCTTTATCGCATAAACCGTTTAAAGCTGTTTTGGTATGACGGGTTGGAGAATTATGCTAATGAAGATTCCGGTTTCCTGTTCTCGTTACGTTTGAAAATTGAAAACGCTTGGCAGGATTGGGAGGAAGGTAATAGCACTTCGCATAATTCCGGCGACCTTAGCACTGCTCTTTGTGATCGTGTGAAGGAAGACCTGCAACCCGAGCCTTCGCCAGATGGATTGTTCATCCGCAATGAAATTACAAAAGCCGGGTATCAGCGATTGCTTGCCATCGTTTCTCTGGATGGCCTGGTGGAAGCCAGCCAACTTTCCCGTATGCTGGGGGGGGTCGGGAACGAGGTGCAGACGATGTTGACCCGGATTTTATGGGAGGAGTATGGTAGTGGAAAATTTTCGCGCAAGCATTCCACACATTTTGCAACCATGCTGAAAGAATGTGATATGGAGACCAGGCCGGAAGCTTATTTTGATATTGTGCCGTGGGAAGTGCTGGCCAATATCAACCATAGCTTTTTCCTTTCCGAGCGCAAAAAAAACTTTTTACGTTATATCGGCGGTTTGCTCTATACGGAAGTTTCTGTCCCCGCCGCTTTTCAGAACATAAAGATGGCTGGAGAGCGGTTGAAGATGGGTGAGAAGGGGGTTAGCTATTGGGATCTTCATATTCGGGAAGATATCCGCCACGGGCAATGGATGCTGGATGATGTGGCCCTTCCCCTGATTGAAACATATTCTGAACGGGGCTGGGACATGGTCAAGGGATATGACCAACAAAAATTTATCAGTTCCCGTTCTACCTCGGCCATAGCGGAGTCCATTCGCCAGTTGTAATTTCCCTGAGAAGTCCCACTATTTACGGTTATCGGCAGGTTGATGTTTGTTCCGGTTTATGCGCAAAGGGCTCCGGCTGTCAGCCGGAGCCCTTTGGCAGTCAGGTTTGATCTTAGCCGTTAAACTGGCTGACAATCTCTTGCATGGTTTGGGCAAGAGTAGACAGTTCAGCCGAGGCTTTTTGTGTATCTTGTGCCCCTTCTGTGGTGCTTTTTGCTGCTTCCGCAACCCCCGTAATGTTCTCGGCTATTTCCTGAGCACCTCTAGAGGCTTCGCTAACATTTCGGGCCATTTCATTGGTGGTTGCGGATTGTTCCTCCACTGCACTAGCAATCGTGTTGGAAATATCGCTGATCTGGTTTATGACCTCGCCTATTTCACCAATGGCGGTTACTGCACTTTGGGTATCTGTCTGGATAGCTTGAATTTTACTGCTGATCTCATCGGTGGCCTTGGCAGTCTGGTTCGCCAGTTCCTTGACCTCATTGGCAACGACTGCAAACCCTTTGCCTGCTTCACCAGCACGAGCCGCCTCAATCGTAGCATTAAGAGCTAAGAGATTGGTTTGCTCGGCAATCGAGGTAATTACTTTTACAACCTGACCTACCTCAGTAGAACTATCACCGAGTTGAGTCACGGTCTTGTTGGTGGATTCTGCCAGTTTCACAGCATCGTTCGTGATCTGGGTCGCCTTTGTTGCGCTTTGAGAAATTTCCTTGATGCTGGCACTCATTTCCTCAGTACCTGCGGCGACTGTCTGGATATTCGTACTGACATCATCAGAAGCGGCTGAAACCACGTTAGACTGAGCCGATGTCTCCTCAGCATTGCCGGCCATCTGCTGACTGGTGGCAGTCAACTCTTCGGAGGCACCCGCCAGGGTCTGAGAATTTGCAGCAACATTGGTAAGAATAGACTTTATACTTTCATTTGCTTCTTTTTCACGCTTTTCAGCCGCCCGTTTTTCGGTAATCAATTCCCAGGTGACCATGGGACCCATGTAATTTTTATCCTTGTCATAGATAGCACTGACCAGAAGCTCCAGAATTTCCGGGCCGACCTGTATTTCTGCCTTATGGGGCAGGTTATTGGGGTCAGAAAGAATTTTCCGTTGCAGTGCGGGATTCTTGTGAAATACATCAATGCCTCCGCCTACTATCTGATCTACCGGAACAGGAAGGTGTTGTTCAATTGTTTTAAGCGTTTTAACTGATGCGGGGTTAGCGTAAGTGATATTAAAGGTCTCAATGTCAGCGAATAAAACATTGATGGGAGCATTTTCCATCATTGAGTTAACCTTGGCTACTTCATTCTCGGTCCTTAATTTTTCTGTCACAATTTCCCAAGTGACCATCGGGCCCAGGTAGTTCTTGTTCTCATCATAGATAGCGCTGACCAGAAGATCGAGGATCTCAGGGCCCAACTGAATTTGTGTATGGTGTGGTAAATTCGTCGGGTCAGAGAGAATTTTGCGCTGATGCGCGGGGTTCTTGTGAAAAATATCTATGCATTGTCCCATAAGTTGATCTGCCCGAATGGGAAGATACTGTTCAAGGGTTTTAAGTGTTTTTATGGAGAGAGGGTTGGCATAGGTGATTTCAAAGCTGTCCTTATCGGCGAACAACACGTTCACCGGAGCATTTTCCATCATCGAGTTGACCCGGTCCATGGCTCTTTTTGTGGCATTGACCTTTGTGACATCTTCCCAATTGACCACATAGCCGGAAACCATTCCACTGGAATCGGTGATTGCGTTTATGGTGGCGGCCAGGACCACATCGCCAAAACTGAACTCTGCCGTGTGCGGCAACGCGGATGGGTTGCGCAATATTTTTTCTATTCTTTGGGGGTCCTTATGAAAACGATGGATGGAACCTCCTACAATATCGTTCACAGCAACCCCGAATGATTCATAAATCTGGTCCCTGATATTCTCCAGAGTATTGAGGGCGCTTTGATTGGCATAAATAAGATTAAAATCCGTATCTGCTATTAATACATTTGCCTGAACATTATTCAGGCTGGAGAGAAGCCCCCCGGATGACTTCAGTAAAGTGTTACTGCCATTTCCTCCGCTGAACAGGCCAAGAAATCCAGACTTGCCGGTAGATGATGGGGTTGTAAAGGTATTCATTAGCTTCGTCTCCTAAATATTTTGTATTAGCAAAAATGATATAATCTATCTTGAACTCAGCCTGGTAGTTAGGCTTCGAGGCTGAACTTTATCAACTGCTCTCATTATTCAAGTAGATAAAGCAAGAGGCATGCCATAAAACCTAAATCCCAATAACCCTTTATTTAACAAGGTATCGCTGGAATTCTTACAGGCGCTTGCATTGTGATCTGTAGATTTTTTTTTGCAAAAATCAAATTGCTTGTAAAGAAGTTTTTATGGTTGGCAAATCGACTCCATGAAAAGGAAAAGCATATTTTGAATTCGCGGAATGATTTTTGGGTTTGAAGAGTGTCGGGAAAAGTTAAAAGCGTTCACGTATATGGAGAGGGGATCGGAGAAGAAGGGAGGGGAATGTTTCCTTTCTCCTGAGCTTGCTGGAGTTTGCCCCGACTTATGCGCGAAGGGTTCCGACTGTCAACCGGAGTCTTTCAGGAGTTGATTATGAGACTTCTAATTTTTTGTCTGCCAGGGCGGGATTTGATTCCTTCTCGGCAGTATTATTACTGAAAAAAATCTTCCTGAGATAAATAGTTAGAAGACCCATTATAACTAAAATCAAAATCGCGGCATTGAATCTGGGTGAGCCGATTTCCAGTAGAGAGTTGCCGAAATAACCATACGCAAAAGCCCGGGGAGTTATGCCCAGGGCATGGGCCATGATGTAACTTTTAAAGCTCATTCGTGAAAGCCCCGCCCCATAATTGATGACGGTTACAGGCATTACAGGAAGAAAGCTCAAGAAAAACACAACGTATGAATTGAAGGGTGTTTTTTGAATGACCCCCTTGCCCAGTTTCAACCTGCTCATCACAAAATCATGCCCCATTTTTCTTGCAATCCAAAAACCCAGTGATCCACCAAGCACTGCGCCGATAGAGGCATAAAGAGGGCCCCAAAAAGGGCCGAATGCCAGGCCGCCTGCAATAAAGAGCATAATGGAAGGAATCAGTAGTAATGGGCGTACAATAAACACGAAGAGAAAGATGATCGGACCCATCACGTCCAGGGAAAAAATATAATCCCTGAAACTCTCAGGCGTTAAGTTCATTCCCCTGCGAAGGGTCAAGTAACTTAAAATACCACCGACCAAAATAAGAAGGGCAAACTGGATAAAACGCTTTTTAGGTTCAACCTGTTCAGGGCTGCCGACTTTGCTCTCTTGAAATTTTCTATCAGTATCAGCTTTCATTAGGGTCAGATAAAATCTTTGCGTTTAAGTTCCAGGGCTTTGAGGCGGTTATAAAGAGTCTGCCGGGAAAGGCCCAGGTTGGTATAGGTTCTTTTTATATCACCTTTGTTGCGGGTCAACTCCTGGGCAATCAGGTTTTTTTCTATTGCGGCCAGTTGGTTGTTTAGTCCAGTTGGGGGATTCTTAAGCGTTTGTTGCATGGAAAACTGGACACCTTTTTCTGAGTCTGCAGGGCCGGAATCGGGAAGACCGAGGACAAATTTGTCGGCCTCATTCTTGAGTTCGCGAATGTTTCCCTCCCAGCTACGGGCCTGCAGTTCCTGAATATATTCAGAGGAAGGTACGGGTGGAGTTTTCTGGTTATAACGAGAACAGGCATCCATAACCAGATGCTGAAACAATAAGGGAATATCTTCGATCCGTTCGCGCAGAGGAGCCAGGGAGATTTGAACCACATTAAGCCGGTAATACAAATCTTCCCTGAACAGGTTTTTTTCGCTGGCTGATTTCAAATCGGTTTTTGTGGCGGCAATGATACGGATATCAAGAGGTATGGTTTCGTTAGAACCAACCCTTTCAATCGATTTTTCCTGAATCACGCGGAGAAGTTTAACCTGGAGATGCAGAGGCATGCTTTCAATTTCATCGAGAAAGACCGTGCCTTTGTTGGCGTGCTCAAATTTGCCGATTCTCCTCTGATCCGCCCCGGTGAAGGCTCCGGCTTCATGGCCGAACAACTCGCTTTCGATGATATTTTCAGGCATGGCCCCGCAATTGATGGCGGTAAAATTGTGATCCCTTCTTTTGCTGGCCTGGTGGAGGTTTTGCGCAACGAGGTCTTTTCCTGTTCCCGTTTCTCCAATGATAAGGATGTCGGCATCGGCATCGGCGATACTGACAATAACCTGACGAAGACGTTCGATTGAGGGAGAGTTCCCGACGATCGTATTTTTGATATTGCTTTGCTGGTTAATTCTGGACTGGAGGTTTCTCACTTCCATCACAAGGGTGCGTTTTTCCATGGCGCGTCTTATGGCATCTATGAAATTTTCTGTGGCAAAGGGTTTTTCTAAAAAATCATAGGCTCCATTTTGGATGGCCTGGACAGCCATGGAAATGTTTCCCTGGCCTGTAATGAGTATGACCGGAATTTCCGGGTCCACTTCCTTGACTTTTTCCAGCAGGGTCAAACCATTCATGGTGGGCATCATGACATCACTTACCACCACGCCTGGCCAGTCTTTCGAGAGGGAAGCAAGGGCTTCTGGTGCCGATTCAAAATCTTCTACAGCATATTTTTTGTTTTGCAATTCTCTTTTGAGGGATAGCCGGACTACTTTCTCATCATCGACTAAAAATACTTTTCCACTAGCGCTCATGTTTGATATCCCAAACTTTAGGGTTTCTGAAAAACCATGTTGTTAAGTTAGCTCCTGCCCATTTGTATTAATGGGAAGAGTGACTATGAACTGAGATCCTTTTCCTTCGGTACTATTAACTCTTATGTCTCCTCCATGCCTTTTAATAATTCCATAACTGACCGAGAGACCAAGACCAGTGCCCTTTACTTCTCCCTTGGTGGTGAAGAAAGGGTCAAAAAGTTTTTTCATATTTTTCTGTGGTACTCCCTGGCCGGTGTCTTCAATCTCTACTTCAACGGTGGAATCAAGAGCCCTGGTGCGAACGCTTAGCGTTCCACCTTTGGGGCATGCCTCATTGGCATTTTGCAGGAGGTTTAAGATAACCTGTTTGAACTGGTCTTCCACTACGTTGACATCGGGCAAACAATCCGCATATTCCTTCGTCAGCTTTATATTCTCTTTATGGAAATCATTTTTTTTGAGCATGAGCATGTCATCAATGGCATCATGAAGGTTCAGGAGACAAGGGGTTCCCGAAGAAGGACGGTAAAAATCTTTAAGTTGGTGGGCGAGATTCATAACGCGATTGCTTTCATTAATAGAAAGCTCCACCAGTTCTGCTAAAGAGCTTTCCAGTTTTGTTCCCTGCCTAACCTGCTCAAGGGTATTGCGAATTCCCATAAGCGGATTGTTGAACTCATGAGCGATACTTGCAGATAATTGACCCAGAGCCGAAAGTTTTTCGGCGTGCAAAAGTTGCTGGTTTACTTTTAGTAGTTCCTCTTCCGACCGTTTCCGTTCGGCTATTTCCTTTTTAAGTTGTTGGTTGGCCTGTTTCAGGTCGGCGGTTCTCTCAAAAACCCTCTGTTCTATAGAGTCCTTTTGTATTTCAAGGTCTTTGTTCAGCAAACGCACTTCAAGAATATTTCTAATTCTGCAAAGTACCTCCGAAAGGTCAAGCGGTTTGGACAGAAAGTCTCGGGCACCGATTTGCAGAGCTTTTAGGCGAATGGCTGGGTCCGATTCGGCGGTCAATACCAGGATAGGCGCATAAGAATCTGCTTCGATTTGCTTTATTTGCTCAATCACCTCAAACCCATCCACATGCGGCATCCTCAAATCCAGCAGAACGAGATCCGGTTTCAGTTTTTGGTACAGTGAAGCGGCTTCTCTGGAGTCCGTTGTGCTGGTAACAGAGGTGTACCGTGCCTGTTTTAGCATGGCTTCCAGAACAAGGATGTTTGCGTTTTCATCATCCACCATCAGGATTCTGGCTTTTAAAATGTCATTTTTGTTTATCACTGAATACCCGCAGTGGTTAAATCTGTCTCTGCCATTAGTCTAAACCTAGTCTTTGAAGTTCTATTTAGGCTAAAATTTCTAACTGGGCCAGTTGCCTTTGTAAACAGCAAGATGGGTGCCAGCGCTGGGTGCCAATGCCTAATTTAAAATTCCAGCAATCCATATTAAGTATAAATAGCTGTATTTAAATTAGTTGTTGAATTTTTTTCGGCTAAAAAAATTAAAGGGCAAGGGACCGTTGAAGGCTGAGAGCCCTAATATTTCAGGTGGGTGTAATAAAAACTATACCAGTGTGAAGGGATGTTGTAAAAAATATTTTGCGAATTTCGGGGAAGAGCTTAAGCCGGTGGGAGTCTCTTTAAATGGAGTAATTCCAAGGGCATGAAGAATGTAATTTATACAGGCCTCTGCTTTATTGGTTCAGTGCTTTCTGAACCGCCTCTGAGATGCCCAAAATTCAGTGGTTTACTAATTGCGACGTTCTGCATGTACTCGCGTAGCCACATCCAGAATAACTGTTTATAATGATTAATCAATGTCTTCTGAGTTTTTGGATGCTCTTCGTTGACCCTGATTTATATTTTGGTTTGAATGTTTTTGTTAAAAGTATAAAATATTTATGGACCGCAACATGGGCTGGCTTGTCAGTGGAGATTACATAAAAAACTCCATGTAGATCATCCAGCCAATCATGGAAAGGACCAGAACCGCATAGCCGGTATGGACCCAAATCGTGAAAATAGGGTGTTCTCTTCGTTCCTTCTGCTTTTCTTTTTCTTTCATGATTTCCCCAAATAAAGCCGAAATAATACTATGGAAACGCGAATAATCCCAACAGGAATCCTGCCCCCTTTGTAATGCAAATGAAGAAATTTTTCATAGTCCCCATAGCGCCCTTAGTCCTCATATTAGCTCTGTTTGCTGTGCCGGTGTTTGCGGATGACTTTCAGGAGGGTATGGATGCCGCCAATCGAGGGGACTTTGAAAGAGCTTTCGATATATGGGAACCTTTGGCGAAAAGAGGCAGTGCCCTGGCTCAATTTAACCTTGGGCTGATGTATGACAAGGGAGAGGGGGTTAAGCGCAATTATAAAATGGCTGCGAAGTGGTACAAACTTGCAGCCAAGCAGGGAGTTTCCTCAGCCCAGTTTAATCTGGGGTGGCTTTATAGCAAAGGTAAAGGAGTCCGGCAAAGTTTTAAAAGGACCATCATGTGGTACGTGCGGGCTGCCAAGCAGAATAACCCCGCCGCTCAATTTAATCTGGGCCTGATGTATGACATTGGTGAGGGGGTGACACCGGATTATAAAAGGGCGATCAAATGGTACCGTTTAGCGGCAAAGCAAAACAACGCTCAGGCTCAATTCAACCTTGGTCAGTTGTATGAGTCCGGAGAACGAGTTTCTCAGGATCTCAAAAAAGTGGTCAAATGGTACAAGCTCGCGGCGGAAAATGGGAATGAGCTGGCCCAGTTGAAGCTCGGGACCCTGTTTGAAAAGGGGAAAGGCGCTGCAAAAAACTACAAGAAAGCGGCCAAGTGGTACAAACTCGCAGCCGGGCAGGGTAATGAAACCGCTCAGTTTAACCTTGGTTACATGTATAGCCGAGGCATTGGAGTCAAGCGAAATTATGCTGAGGCCGTCAAATGGTATCGGTTGTCGGCAGGGCAGGGTAATGTTATCGCGCAGTTTAACCTGGGTGTGTTTTATAGCGAAGGAAAGGGTGTTCGTCAAAGTTATTCCAAGGCTGCCAGTTGGTTCCGGTTAGCCGCGAAACAAGGGGATGCTGAAGCCCAGTTCCGGCTGGGGATGTTGTATGAAGATGGGGATGGAGTTGAAAAAGACCCTGAAAAGGCAGTCAGGCTCTATCGGTTTGCGGCGGACCAGGGCCATGCTATGGCCCAGGGAAATCTGGGCTGGATGTATATCAACGGAAACGGGGTCGAGGAAGACCTGGACGAGGCGGCGAAATGGTATCGACGGTCTGAGCAGTCCAGCAAAACCAAACATAACCGGGACGGGGAACCTATTTCTTCTCTTCGATAGCCGAAGCTCAATCCCTAAATTTGATTTGTACGGTGGATTTTCACCGCGTCAATCTATCAAGCTTTGCCGCGTACTCTTCACCGTAAATTTCAATCATAGTGTTGATGTTTTGCTCTCTCAACGCTTCTTCAAAATTAGACTTTGAAGAAGAATGGGTATCCGGTTGAGGTGGGGTTTCGACTCGTTCTTGAATGTGCGCTAAATCTTCCATGATTCACTCCTGTAAAAAATCTATCATTACTTGCCTTATCGGTAACAAAAGCAAATCCTGTACCAGTTTTCAGGGTTGAAATAAGAAACAGGGGATTTCACCACGCCGGTTTATAAAAATTGACACTTGGTAATGAGCGTAAAAAAATGGCGTAAAACCTGTATAATGAGATGAATACTGGGCGTTCTGGTTGAATATCCCCGGACCAAAAAAGCAGGAAAACAAGTAATGGAATTTGATAAAGAACAGATATCCGGAATGAAAATTTTCATTGTGGATGATGTCCCTTCGAATTTGGATGTTCTGGGGCATATGCTAAAACAAAACGGTTTGGAGGTATCCATTGCGCTCACAGGGGAAAAGGCTCTTGAACTTGTCAGTCTAGACAAGCCTGACCTGATTCTGCTGGATGTCAGGATGCCAGATATGGATGGTTATGAGGTTTGCAGTAGGCTGAAGGCCGATGTGAACAGCAAAGATATTCCCGTCATTTTTATCACCGCTATGGCAGGTACCGAAGATCTGGTGCGGGGCTATAAGGTGGGTGGCGTTGATTATATTGCCAAACCCTTTCACGAAGAGGAAGTCATTTGCAGGATAACTACTCAGCTTAAACTCAAGAGGGCTCAAGATGAAGTCATACGCCGGGAAAAGTTCTACCGGGTCATTGTGGAGAGCGTACCTGACCTGATATTTCAACTGGATCCGGATTGGAAAATTGTATTCGCAAACCCCGCGTTCCGACTGTTGGGTTATGATCCTGCTCAACTGGTGGGTCGGCCTGTCGGCGAATTGATCGAATCAGATAATAAAGAAAACCTTCTGAAAGATCTTGCCACCAGACAAGTTGGTCCGCTGGCGATCACCGATCTTGAGATCAGGATAAAGGTGAGTGATGAGGTGAGCCTCTCAGATCAGATGTCTACTGTGAAAATTAATGTTGATTCCATTGGCCTTTGGAACGTTCCTGATAAGGATGTTTTCAAGAATAATGTGGGTAAGAAGTTTTTAGGAACTCTTTGCGTGGGGAAAAGAGCGGTATAGACTTTTCCCTTCCTGCCTCTTTCCACAAATTGTGCTTATTTATTTTTTTCTTGCCTGAACTTCTGCGGCATAGGCCTTGGCACGTTTCAGCATGCCAGCTCTTTCTTCTGCGGTGAAATCTCTTCTGGGTGTGGGACCGGGTACACCACCCCCAGAGGGTTTTGGGGTTTTTGGTGTTTTTGGTGTTTCGGGTTCGGCGGGAACCTCAGCGACCACGGTTTCTTCTGCTACGGTCTCTACAACATCAGTTTCTTCCTCGACCACCGGTTCGGCGATTTCTGCCGGTGCCTGGGCCGCGGCGATTCTTTCTTCCTCCAGCTTTTCCAGCTCTTTCTTTTCTTGCTTACGTTCCTGAATTTCCATGGCACGAAGAAACGAGTCCTCATTATTTGCCATTGCGGCTTTTGAACCACTATTGGTGCGAACGTTCACATTGAAATGAAAATTTTTAGCTTCCGTACTCATCGCCGTTTCTCCCTCGTTGTTCAAGTCCATATGCAAAATGTTTTCGTATTTTATAAGAAACCTATTTAAAACACATGTTTATTTTATCCGCAAAACTTTTCGGCTGGGGTGAACTCTTTGCCCAGTGCTTTGGCGACTTCCGGGTGGGTCACAGCACCCAGGCAAACATTGAGTCCGGCTCTCAAGGCCGGGTCTTCTTTCATTGCTTTGCGATATCCCTTTTCGGCCAGCGCCAGAGCATAGGGAAAGGTGGCGTTGGTCAGCGCGAAGGTCGATGTCCTGGCCAGAGCCCCTGGCATATTGGCAACGCAATAATGAATCACTCCCTCGACTTCAAAGATAGGATCGCTGTGCGTTGTTGGGCGTGAGGTTTCGAGGACACCTCCCTGATCGATCCCGACATCGACCACGACCGACCCTTTCTGCATAGGGATCAGCATTTCGCGGGTGATAAGGCGCGGAGCCCTGGCACCGGGGATGAGTACGGCACCAACGACCAGGTCTGCTGTGCGAAGGGACTCCAGTAAATTGAACCGATTTGACATCAGGGTTTTGAGCCGGCTTCCGTGAATATCATCGAGATAACGCAGGCGTGGTAGGTTGATATCAAGCAGAGTGACTTGGGCTCCGGTGCCAATAGCCATTTTCGCGGCGTTGGCCCCGACAATGCCTCCCCCGATGATCACCACATGACCAGGGTCAACACCGGGTACACCGCCGAGCAGAATGCCCCGCCCACCGTTTTCACGCTCAAGATATTTTGCGCCTTCGTGTACAGCCATGCGTCCTGCTACCTCGCTCATGGGGATGAGAAGAGGCAGGGAACGGTCTGGCAGTTGCACGGTTTCGTAAGCGATGCCCACGATTTTTTGATCCAGTAGAGCCTGGGTCAGCTCGGGTGCCGGGGCCAGATGGAGATAGGTGTAAAGAATTTGTCCTTCGCGCAGAAGACTGTATTCCTCTGGCAGAGGTTCTTTGACTTTTACGATCATTTCTGACTGGGCAAATATCTCCTGGCGGGAAACGATTTCGGCCCCCTGCGCCAAATAATCCTGATTGGGGATGCCGCTACCGTCTCCGGCTAAATCTTCCAGTAAAACTTTATGGCCTCGGGTAACCAGATCATGAACACCGGCGGGGGTCATTGATACCCGGTATTCATCGGTTTTGATTTCTTTAGGAACTCCAACGATCATTTTTGCTCTCCAGGTTGTCCCGTTTTTTGATTCGACTCACTTATATTATATAAGGAAAGCTTAACAGGTGTTTGATCTTTTAAATGAAATCCTTTAAAGTACATGAAATCCCGATAAATAATCTATAGAACCAGTTGTAGGAGCCATTTTCTGTTGGAAGAAGTCGCAAAATTTGATCAAACCATTCTGGCAAATTTAACGCCCGACGGGAAACTCCTGGACCTGGAGGATAAAAATGTCGGGCCAGAAGAAATGCGCCTGCTTTGCGAAGCCGAAGACCTGTCTTCGGTGGAACAGCTTTTCCTCAGCCAGAACCAGCTTTGCGGGGAGTCGATAGAAATCCTCAGTCAGGTAAAAGGTTTGACCGGGCTTGCCTCGCTTTATCTCAATAATAATGTCATCGGCGATGAAGAGGCCAAAATGCTGGCTAACGCCGAATTATTGCAAAGCCTGAGATGCCTGATGCTGGAAGCCAATCATATCGGACCTCAGGGTGCTGAAATGCTGGTCAACTCCCCTAATCTGAAAAACCTGGAGATTCTGTTTTTGGACTCGAATCCGATTGGCCCTGAGGGGGCTCAGGCTGTGGCCCGGTCGGAACAATTGCCCCGTTTGCAGGAGCTCCATCTTGACAGTACCGGGATCGGTGATGAAGGAACCTTGGCGATTGCGGAAAGTCCGCACTTGACCGATCTGAAAAAACTGTATTTATGCTCGAACAAAATGGGGGATACCGGGGCCATTGCCCTGGCGAAATCTGCGAGCTTGAAAAATTTGGAGGTTCTCAGTATCTGGCGTAATGAGATCCGCGATGGGGGCGGTAAAGCGATCGCCGAGTCGCAAACTTTTATGAATCTGGACCGGCTTTATATGGCTCTAAACTTTATAGAAAAGCCGGTGCGCAAGATCATCCGCGGATCAGAACTGGCAAAACGTTTAACCACCCTTGTGATGGACTGAACCATGAACGAAACGAAAGAGGATTATAAATTCACCTATAGCAGGTTCTTCAATATTTTTTTCCATGTTGGGGTGGTCTTCAATGTCGTTCTGGTGATCTGGCTGATCCTGGTATTCACCGAAGTCATTTAGATCTGCTTTCTCGGCTAAGTGGGTACCATTTGGTCAGGATGTGCGGCGGGAACCCCAGTCCGAACAAGACTGCGATGAGGGTATTCCGGGCTGTGGTGAAAAATATTCCTTCCTTGATCCAGCGTCTCGGGGAAGTATGCGCCTTTTCCTTTAAAAGAATAACGGAGCCTTTTTTTCTCAGGCGACGGTAGAAATCGATATCCTCGCAAATGGGAAGTGGGGAAAACCCATTCATATCTTCGAAAACTTCTCTGCGGACAAAGAATCCCTGGTCTCCATAGGCGAGGCCAAAATATTTGGAGCGGATGTTTGCTAGCAGTGTAATTAACTTGATCGACCATTTACCGGATTCTATGCAGAGCGTGAAGGCGCCGCCAATCCATTTACGGTTTTCCATGCATTCCAACATTTTTTGGTAACTTCCCGGCTCGATTCGGCTGTCGGCATGTAAAAAAAGCAGGAAATCCCCAGTGGCTTCATTGGCACCGGCATTCATTTGCAAGGCACGGCCTGCCGAGCTGGTGATGACGCGGTGGCTGAATTTTTCGGCGATTTTGCATGTGTCGTCGTTACTCCCCCCATCGCAGACAATCAACTCGTGAGGGGAAAGTTGTTGGATTTGTGTCAGAGAGTTTTCCAGAACCAACTCTTCATTGAGGGTGGGAACAACGATTGATACCTTCAAACCGGTCTATCTCCATAAGCAGAGTGGGGAAAAGTTAAGCACAAAACGGGTAGAATTTCAAACCGCCTATGTCATCTGGATGAAAAATAATATAAAATATTAAAATCATAGATGCGTAATTTTGAGGATTCCCTCTGTCTGACGGGGGAAGATGAATATGTTAGCCCATTTTATTGATTCCAGAGCATTTCAATGCGGGTATTTTAAGGATCGGAAATCCTTGTTTGAGGAGTACCTGCTTGAGGATGTCTCTGAGGTGGAGTTTGAATATCTGCTGGCTCACGGCGTGCGCCATTTTGGAGATTATTTTTTTCGTCCCCGGTGTCAGGATTGCTACCAGTGCATTCCTATCCGTGTCCGAACTGATGAATTCAAACCGACCCGGAACCAGAAACGGGCCTTGAGTTCCTGCAAGGATGTTGAGGTCCGGATCGGTGATCCCAGATATACTGAAGAGAAGTTCCTGCTTTATCTCACTCACAAGGAAAGATTTTTTTCCCTGCAGGATGATGTGGAGGACAAACAAAACTTCAGGTTATCCTTTTATGTCAATACACCCTTTGGAATTGAATTCGAATATTATCTTGACGGAAAGCTTATTGGGGTTGCGCTGGCGGATAAAACTTCCCAATCTTTTTCCGCCATATATACTTTTTATCAGGTTCCCGACAACAAAATGAGTTTGGGAACCTTCAGTGTATTAAAGCAAATGGAATATGCTCTGCAAAACCGGATTAGATATTTTTATCTTGGTTATTACATTGCGGAAAATTCGTCCCTGGTCTACAAGGCAAAGTTCAGACCCAACGAGGTTTATCTGGATCGGGAATGGCGTCCCTTCCGAAATGCCGAGGGAGACTTCCTCATTCCCCAGGACAAGTTGCAATGGAAAAACTCCGATCATCTGGTCCAAGCCTCATCCTACATGGAACTCACCTGATTGTGTGGGTCTTGTTAAGCTAATAGCGCACAATTCCCTTGGGAAATAGCTGGGAATAGGGTTGAATTGAGGCTTGGCAGTCCATATAATTGGTGGCTAACCACATCACCAATAACGTACCTCCACTTTTCAGGAACTATGAGCAAAAAAAAATCCAGCAAGAAAATGAGTAAAAAGCGGCTTTCATCCATTGCGTTGGGGGTTCTGGTCTGCGTGATTGTGGCAGGTGTTTATGCCGTAACCAAACCCGAGGTGAAGGTCCCGCCTGTGGCTCCGGCAACGGGTTTTTTAATTGAAACCCGCCCGCTTATGTCTGATGCCGTATTTACCGGGCGAGTGGCAGAAGCCTATCGAATCGCCGCGGAAATTCCCAAGGTTATTGACAGCCTGTTTTGTTATTGTCACTGCAAAAAGAATCACCAGCATAAAACCCTGTTGACCTGCTACACCAACAAACACGGTTCCAAATGTGATATCTGCATGGGAGAAGTGTTTTACGCTTATGAATTATATAATCAGGGAAAAACCCTGGACGAAATTGTAATTGCCGTGGACAAAAAGTTTTACCGGCCTTATCGAAAAACTTAAAATCAATTATGGAAAACGTGGTCGAAGATAAACCCATCAGTATTTATATTCCTTACACCTTTTTGGTTGCGGCGTTGTTGTCGGTGTTTGTGATATCGCTCAACAAGGTGGAGTTAAAACCCTTTGAGACCGAATATCCGGCGGAAGCGTTTTTGGCTCCCGAATTCGATCTGCCTTCGCTAGCAGGAGGGATGGTGAAGCTTTCCGACTATCGCGGCAAAGTGGTGTTCATCAATTTTTGGGCTACCTGGTGTGGGACCTGTGAAGTGGAAATGCCCTCGATGGAAAAGCTGTACCGTAAATATAAAGACTTCGGTTTCGAGATGCTCACTATAAGTGTGGATAAAGATCAGAGCCTGATTGAGCCGTTCATGAAAAAATTCAATTTAACGTTTCCGGTATTGCTCGACCCGGATAGCGAACTCGCTAAAAAAGTTTATAAGACCACAGGCGTTCCGGAAACCTTTATTGTTAACAGGGAAGGCCTCATTGTCCACAAAGCTATTGGCCCGCGTGACTGGGCCAACGATGAAACTCTGGAAGCTTTTTCCCAAATGGTGCTTGGGAGCTAACCATGAAACCTTTCCGTCTCGCATCGATGATTTTTCTGGCGATGCTCTTCCTGTTTTCAGTTCAGGAAGTTTTTGCCCACGGTGGAGGCCACAAGCCTGAGGAAAAGAAGGATATTGCACCCCCGGCAATGGACTCAATGTACTCCGCAGAAGAGAATGACCCGCTTGCGGAATCTACTGGCGATGACCTGGGCGATGTGTTTTCTCCCACCGACCTGTTCACTGCAGACGAATTGGCACCTCCTGATGCTATGCCAGCTATGAACATGGAGGGACATGGTGGGCATCAAGAACCTCAGGTCGAGATTTCTCGTCATAAACTGGTTTCACCATCCAGCAAAGGATTCGGCACAGCTGTTGGCATTACCCTGTTTGCCGGGTTAGCCTTTGCCGGTCTCACGTTCCTGCGACCGGGAGAATAATGATTTTATGGCTAACGGACTTTCAAAAATTTTGCAAGACCGCTTAGGCCTTCGTCTGCTTGAGTACGACATTCCCGAACATGCCAACTCGGTAAAATACTCCCTGGGCGGAATGACGCTTTCGGCCTTCACGGTTCTGGTTCTCAGTGGAATTTTGTTGGCGCAGTTTTTCGTGCCCAATCCGGAACGTGCTAACCAGAGCCTGCATTACCTGATCGATCAGGTTTATCTGGGCTGGTTCCTGCGGGGCATTCATTTTTGGGCGGCGGAAGTTCTGACCGTGACTATGACCCTGCACGTGATTCGGGTCTTTTTTACCGCATCCTACAAAAACCCTCGTGAAATAAACTGGCTTATAGGAATCGGCCTGATGTTGTTGATGGTGACCTTGCTGTTTACCGGCACGGTAATGAAATGGGACCAGGAAGCCTATGAAGCGTTGGCACACTTTCTCTGGGTGGCGGAGCAGATTGGTATTTTTGGCCTGCCCCTGACAGAAGAATTTGCGCAGGGAGTTCCGCTATTAAACCGGATTTACATGGCTCATATATCCTTGTTACCGATCGTCACTCTGTTGATGGTGGGTCTGCACCTGTTTTACGTTAAATACCACAAGCTGTCGTCTCTTCCGGGAGCACCGGAGGAAAGTAAGAACATGCCTTTTACCCAGCACATGGCTTATCTGCAAAGAGCGGGAGCCGGGGTTTTTCTGTTGATCTGCCTTTTGGCGCTCACCATCGCGCCACCGCTGGGAGAAGAACCGGTGCTGGGACTGGAAGTGACCAAACCACCGTGGCAGTTCGTCTGGGTCTATGCTTTGGAAAACCTGTGGGTGCCATCTCTGATTGTCGCGCCTCCGTTGATCGTCTTGTTTCTGGTTGCCATTCCCCTGGTCGATCAAAATAAGGAACGCTACTGGAAAAGGCGACCTCTTGCGATGATGGTTCTGGTCGGATTCATCCTGCTTTTTACCTGCCTCATTATCTGGGGAACCGTAACCACAATGACCCACTCCATGTAACCGGCCAGCGGCCGGTGGCAGTGAGCAATAGCGTTAATAGGCGAGAAGAGAGTTGTCTCGGCTTAATGGAGTTTTACTAAACTTCCTCCTGATAAGGGGGCTAGGGGGGTTGGTCTTGCCCCTTCTTTTCTAAAGAGGGCTGGGATGATTTACATTATGAAAAAACGATGAGTATTCATATAGAAATCCTGACCAAAAAAGATTGCTGTCTTTGCGATGACGCGAAAGCGATCGTTGAGCGTGTGCTCCCCGACTATCCGGCAACCCTGACCCTGACAGATATTGAATCCGATCCTGTCCTGTTTGCATCCCATAAGGAGCGTATTCCGGTGGTGCGCATTAATGGCAAAGAAAGTTTTGTTTACAAGGCACACGAAACCACCCTGCGGAAAAAACTGGACAAACTTTTATAATCACTCAATCCGGTCGGCACCGGGATGTAAATTTATGGAGCTAGAAAAATGGTAGAAAAGATTGCCCTGACTGAACAGGAGTTGGAAGACAAGTTAAAAGAGATGGCGCCGGAATGGAAAACCGGCAAGAACGAAAAAGGTGTGGCTTTCATTGAGAGGGTACACCATGCCGCCAAATTTATGCAGGGTATTGAGTTTGTCGGCAAGATTGCCCAGGCGGCTGAAGATAACAACCATCATCCAGACATCATCATCAACTACAAACGTATTTCCATTCGCTACTGGACCCACTCGGCAAGTGGTGTCACTCTTGCCGACGTGCAGATGGCGCAGAAAATAGATCCGCTGTTTTAATTGTTCTGCTGTTTTTCCGGTAAGGTGGTGATAAAAGTTGTTCCATGAGGTTGATTTCTTCGAACGGTGATTTCTCCACTGTGCCTGCTAACGATTTTTTCGCAAATGGCTAAACCTATGCCAGTTCCTTCAAAAGCACTTTGGCCATGCAACCTTTCAAACGGTTTGAAGATTCGTTCGAAGTGTTTTTCCTGAATTCCAATGCCATTGTCGGATATCTCAATCTGCCATCTCTTTGTTTTTTCACAAAATGAACTGGTTATATTGATGATGGGTGCGACGTTTTCTCTATGGTATTTTACTGCGTTGGAAATGAGATTTTGAAACAATTTAGGAAATTGAACGGGGTCAACTTCGAGTATGGGCAATTCCTGCATGTGAATGGTAGCATTTTCCATTTTTATCTGATTGCTGAGATCATCCAAAACCTGGGTAACTATTTTTTCCAGGGAAACCCGCTCGTAATGTTCAGGTTTGTGGGTTGCCATTGAATATTCCAGGAGATCACTGATATATTTTTCCATTCTCCTGGCGGCTTTTTGCATACGCTCCAGATAATCCTTGGATTCATCAGTCAAGGAACTCTGCTTACCCTTAAGACGGTCTCCAAAAATTATGATTTTACGCAACGGTTCCTGCAAATCGTGGGACGCGAGAGAGGCGAATTCCTCCAAATCCTTATTACTGCGCTTTAACTTATTCGCATAAAACTCTAGCTTGCTCTCTGCTTCCTTTTGTTGGGAAATATCTATAATAAAGCCTTCCAAACCTTCCAACTCCCCGTTTTGAGAAAATACTCCAAGCCCTTGCTCCCAGACCCACTTCAATTCCTTTTTTGCAGTGAGTATGCGATAAGCCAGTTCATAAGGTTGCCGTTTCTCCAAGCCCTCTTGAACCAGCATGTACACGATTTCCTGATCTGTAGGATGTATGACGTTTTTGCCAAACGCTATATTTTGGCTCAGGAGTTCCTCGGAGGTATAACCTGTCAGTTCGTAACAGCCTTCGTTGACGTATTCCAGTGTCCGGTCTGTATCATTTCTACAGCGGTACACCATCCCCGGTAAATTGCCCACCAGAGTTTCAAGAAAACGTTTGCTCTTCTGCAGTTGGAGGCCTGTTTCTTCTAATTGGTTTGTGCGTTCTTTGACGCGGTTCTCCAGTTCCTTTGTATTTTGTTTTAGCGATTTTTCCAGTTGTCTTTTTTCAGACAGGCTGGATGCGAGGACCAGCGATGTAAACGACACGACACCCATGAGGGTTTGTAGTATTAAAAGGGACTCGTTGGTAGCCAGATTTTGGGTGAAAGGGTTATTTCCCTGCACGGTTTCCAAAATCGCGACTCCTGAAATTATCAGGACCGAGAACACGGCTCCAAATTGTTCGAAACGAAAAACAGCCCAGATTAGCAGAGGGTAAGTCATGAATAACAGCGGATAAGTATTTGAATCCAGTGGCCCCTCGAATATCATCCGGGTGAAAAAATAAATGATACTTGCGAGGAATATTCCTTCAACCAGGGTGGCGGGTTTCACTGAATAGGAGGAGGATTGAACGAAAATTAATACTAAGGGTGCGAATAGCCAAATGCCCATGGCATCCCCCAACCACCAAGTGAGCCAAAGCCCAAAGAAGTTGTCCCAGTCTGCTAAATTCCCCAGGCATAAACTCAGACTACCAACGCTGGCACTGATCGCGCTACTCAGCAACCCGGATATAATTAAAAAAACCAGAACATTTCTTACTCGATCCAAGGGATTATCTGAAGTGGAAAATTGATGGAAGCAATAAGCACCGAATAAGGCTTCTCCGCTTGCTCCAAGTCCAATGCTGATTCCTATTGGAAGGAAATTAGCAAAACTAAATTCAGGAGTATTGGCGAAGGAAACCCAGGTGTTCATGCAAAGAGAACCCAATAAGATACCGGGCCAGATACGGTATCCTTTCCACATAACAGCGGCCAGGGCAATGCCTGAAGCTGGAAATACAGGCGTGCCAAACCCCGGAGGCAGTGCCAGGGTGGTTCCCAAGCTCCCGGCTAAAAAATATGCCAGGGCCAGAGCCAGGACAGGATATATATATCGCTGGAGCAGGGTGGGGATTTTTAATGTCATTTTTGTGGGTTCAACGGGCAAAGCTCAATAAGTGCATGGCCTTATTGTATTTTCCAATAAGACCGTATTTGTTCAGTCTCAGGCATAAGCCACAAACTGTCAATCCTTTGCTGAAATATTTTGGTGTTCATGTTTGTCTGGGGTGAGGCAGGCAGAAATATGTAATGGGGAGGGAATCGGCAGTTTGGGAATCTGCCTCGCCTCTTGCCTTAAGATATCATCCAGCCTGCAGGTTTAGCTTTTAACGCTGTGAAGCGTTTTGAAACAGAAACCAGTTGTTTCCGGTTCCCGGTGTGGATTGAAGGTTTATCAGGTGGAAATCGGGATAGTGCTGTTTTATAAATCCGATCACTTCATCTGTGCTTGCAAACTCGTAAGGGTAGCCTCCGAGCCAGTCACGAACATCTGTTATGAAGTTCATGCCTCGTTTTGACTGATAGTTTCTGATGGATGTGACGGGATTTTTAAGTCTTATGAGTTGTGTGAAACAGAACATGGCTGAATAGAGAAACTCAAGGACTTTCTTGCCGGGGGCGGGAAGAAAATTATAAAACTTTTTGATTCTCAACCACAAGCGTGAACCATTTAAACCATGGGTTTTGTTGTACAGGGCTATATACAGCTTTCCTTCTGGCCCAACCCTGTCGGCGGCATTATTGATGGCTTCCCACATGTTTCCCGTATGATGTAAAACCCCCCAGGAATACACGATATCAAACTTGCCCAAACCCCGGGCAAACGCCGAGTCTAGTATCGAACCTTCGGTGACCTGCCAGTTCTCGGGATAGCCAGCTTTCAGGTGCATATGCTTGCAACACTGCACTGAAAAGGGGTCTACATCAAAACTGACGATGCGGTCTGCACTCAGGTTGTAGGCAGAAAGGGAGAATAATCCACTGCCACAACCGATATCGAGAAAAGTCTTCCCCTGTAAATTTTCGGTGTTTAGAAATTCTGTTAATGACTGTTTAGCCAGTTGAACTCTGTCTTCAGTGATATGGCATAAAAAACTTTGCCAGTTTTTTCCGAAGGAGAATGAGTTTTCTTCCGTCATAATTACGCGAGAGTTCAGAGAGGAAGCCGCTTCTTTCAGTCGGTTGTGAACTATTTTTCTTCGGCTTGCAAAATATCATCCAGGGTCTGGCGGATTCGGGTTTGTGTGCATCGGTTGTCATCGACTACCACTTCGGGGATGAGTGGCTGGGAATTGTAGTTCGAGGACATGGCGTGACCGTAGGCCCCCGCTCCACCGATGACAATGCAGTCTCCTGCTTTTGGCATGGGCAGTCTGCGGGCTACCGGTTCTTCATCTTTTTGCGTCAACACATCTCCTGATTCACAAACGGGTCCTGCAACGATGAGGTCTCGTTCTGCTCCGAGGTCATCGCCGTCAAATCCGATGGGGTGGAACGATCCATAGGCCATGGGACGAAGGAGATGGCAGAACCCGACATTGGTCAGCACGTAGTCGATGCGTTTTCCCTCTTCATCAAAAGTATGGTTGAGAGAGCGTACTTCTCCGATCAGAGTTCCGCAACCTGCCACGAACCTTCGACCTGGTTCAATTTCGCAGACGATGTCGCGTCCGAAATGATCCTTTAGTAGTTTTGCGCGTTCATCAATAATGGCTTTATAACCGGAGATATCTTCCTGCGGTTTATCAGGATCATATTGATAGGGCAGTCCTCCACCAAAGTTCACGGTTTCTACCTTCTCAAACTGTTTGGCGAATTCCACCAGTTTTCCGCAGATACGATTAAGGTGTTCCATATCCCCGCCGGAGCCAATATGCGTATGCACTCCGGAAATGGTCAGCCCATACTCTTTGGCAAGACGTTTGACTTCGTCCAGGTTCTGGTACCAGACCCCGTGTTTGCTGTAGGGTCCGCCGGTATTGGTTTTTTTTGAATGGCCTGCACCCTCGCCGGGATTGATACGTATCGAAATTTTTTGGGAACCAGCGCCCGTTGCCTTCAAGGCTTTGCCATATTCTTCAACCATCCCCAGGGTGCCGCAATTGCAGTAGATGTTGTTTTCGAGACAGAACTTTACATCGTCATCATTGAAAAATACATCGCTGGTGAAGCAGATATCATCTGTTTGGAATCCGGCGCGCAGGGCACGTTTCACTTCAAATACGCTGACTGCATCGATCTTAATTCCGCTGTCGAGCATTTCCTTGAGAATGCGGACGTTAGAATTAGCTTTCATGGCGTAACGGGTAACGGGAGCCAGTTTTTTTATTTCGGCTATCGAAGCGCGAAGGGTTTCCAGGCTGTATACATAAACGGGGGTACCGAATTCTTTGGCAATGTCCCGTACTTCTATATTTTCAATTTTCATAGATTCTTCCAGATTATGGATTCAAAAAGATGACTTGACCAATCCTGATTTTATAGCATAGATTAGTGGGCAAAGAATCCCTAAAAAAATTAGAGAATAATTCTGCTATGGCGAAATGGACTATTGACGAAGCCCGCGAGCATTACAACATCAAAGGATGGGGTGCGGGTTATTTCGATATCAATTCCAAAGGAAATATTGTTGTGCGCCCCGACGCGAAAAGCGCGCACCATATAGACCTCAAGGAACTGGTCGACGATATCCAGTCCAGAGGATATTCCCTGCCGGTCCTGATCCGCTTTTCAGACATTCTTAAAGCCAGCATCGCCAACCTTGCCAACTCGTTTCAGAACTCCATTGATGAATATGAGTTTGAGGGCCGCTATCACGGGGTTTATCCCATCAAGGTCAACCAGCAAAGGCAGGTAGTAGAAGAGATTGTGAAATTCGGACAGCCTTTTAATATCGGACTGGAAGCGGGCTCCAAGCCGGAACTGCATGCGATACTCGCCATACTTGATAACCCGGAAGCTTTGCTGATCTGCAATGGCTATAAGGACGAAGCCTTCATCCGTCTGGCGTTGATGAGCCAGAAGCTGGGCAAGAAGGTCTTTATCGTTGTGGAAAAACTCGACGAACTGGCATTAATTGAAAAAGTGGCCAGGGAACTGGGAGTCCAACCCAATATCGGACTCCGCATCAAGCTGGTAAGCGCGGGGCAGGGGCGCTGGTCCTCATCTGCCGGGGAACACTCCAAGTTTGGACTCAATACAATGGAGTTGATGGAAGCCCTGGAAATCGCCAAAAATAAAAACATCCTCGATTGTGTCAAACTGATTCACTTTCATCTGGGAAGTCAGATCACCAACATCCGCAGGATCAAGGACAGCCTGAAAGAGGTGGGGCGGTTCTATTCCGAATTGATGCAGTTTGGATGCAACATCCAGTACATAGATGTAGGCGGTGGTTTGGGTATAGACTATGACGGATCGCGGTCCACCTTTGCTTCCAGCACCAATTATTCGGTGCAGGAATATGCCAACGATGTGGTCTACCACCTGCTGGAAATATGCAAGGCGGAAGACCTGCCACACCCGAATATTATCTCCGAGTCGGGTCGGGCGATGACTGCGCATCATTCCATTCTCGTTGTCAATGTGTTGGATGTGACCAGTTTCCCGGAGTGGAGTGATCAGATTAAAATTTCCGCTGATGTGTCGGAAGTGGTGAAAGAAATTTTTAATGTTCTGGATTCCACTTCCAATAAAAACCTGATCGAATCCTGGCACGATGCCGTTCATCTGAAAGATGAGGCGCAAAGCCAGTTTCTACTTGGCCTGATTTCTCTGAATGACCGGGCTATGACCGAACGTATTTACTGGGGCATTTGTCGTAAAATTGAGAAGCTCAGTTCCCGGCTGAAATTCCTGCCAGATGATATCCGCAGTCTTAAAACCAAACTGGCCGATAAATATTTCTGCAATTTTTCTATCTTTCAATCTGTGCCCGACTCCTGGGCCATTGATCAAGTGTTTCCAGTTGTGCCCCTTAATCGCCTGCATGAAGAGCCTGATCGAGACGCAACACTTGCAGACATTACCTGTGACTCGGATGGAAGGATCGATACCTTCATCGGCACTCATCGTGGCACCGAAAACACATTGAGGGTGCACTCGCTGGAACCGGGAGAAAGCTACTCCCTTTGCATTTTTCTCACAGGTGCCTACCAGGAAATTTTGGGGGACCTGCACAACTTGTTCGGCGATACCAACACGGTTCACGTATCACTTAAAGAAGATGGGTCGCTGAACTACGAGCAGATCATCGAAGGTGAAGATGTGACGGATGTTCTTGACTATGTGCAGTTCAGCGCCGATGAACTCGCAGGACGCATAGACGGTTTCCTGATTGGGTGTGTGCAAAGGGGAGTGGTAACGCAAAAGGAAGCGGATGATTTTCTCAATCTCTACAAGGTGGGTCTGGATGGCTACACCTACCTGGTAAAACCGGAAGCACCTGAAAACGATTAATTCCCTTCCGCCGCAGGTTCCACCTTTTCATAAAAACTGTTTATCTGTTCGATGCGCTCGCGGGTTGTCGGGTGGGTGGAGAAATAGCTGGCCTCATCCGATTTGCCTTTGGACTCTTCGCGAAAAATTTGAAACACTTCAATAAAATAGTGCGGAGGCAAACCGGCTTTCTGTAAATAGCCCACCCCCAGTTTGTCGGCTTCCAATTCCTGTGGACGGGAAAAACCACCCACTACAACCGGTTTTACCAGATGCTCCGCATAGCCTACCCCCGGCACAAACACATTGGCCACCGAAAAGGCGATGGATGTCAGAATAGAAACTCCCAGAGTGGAATAATAATGTCCCGCCTTTAAATGCCCTATCTCATGTGCCGCCACCGCTATCCTCTGCTCCTGTGATAATTTATACAAAAGATCATCGGTGATATGAACGTCGTTGCCAGAGGTCACCCAGGCGTTGGAATAGTCGACATAATGTACTACGGCGTTGTATTCCTCATCGGGGAAGTTGGCTTGCACAACCGTATCCACTGCTGTTTTCCATAGATAGAGGTCGTGGACACAACTGGCGCAGTCCTTTACCGGAGTGGTCTGGCAACCACCGAGAAAGATAATGATCAGGGTAAGAAGAAATTTCTTTTTCATTTGACTGGGGAGAGGAGTCGCATTGCTGTTTTCAGCCGGACTGTAGTATGTCCACCATTTCCTGGTGGATCAGGCCGTTGCTGACCAGGATTTCTTCGTCATAAATTGTGACCGGACTTCCGTCAAATTTCGACAGGGTGCCTCCAGCTTCCGTTACGATCAACATTCCTGCTGCGACATCCCAGGGACTGAGCTTGAGTTCCCAGAATCCTTCAAACCGGCCCATTGCTGTATAAACCAGGTCCATCGCGGCGGAACCCGGGCGGCGCACTGCCTGGCAGGCCTTCATGAACCGGCAGAAATGGTTCAAATTATCATCGAGGGAATTGATCACCTTGGGGTGGAAGCCCGTGACCAGCAGGCTTTCTTTTAGCGTAGGAATGGTGGAAACTTTGATCGGTTTGAAGTTGAGTGTTGCCCCCTTGCCCCGTTCGGCAACGAACAATTCGTCCAGGCAGGGGTTATAGATCACTCCAACTTCCACTTGGCCTTCGTGTTCCCATCCGATCGAAACACAATAGCAGGGGTAGCCGTGCGAATAGTTCAGTGTGCCATCGAGTGGGTCAATGATCCATTTGCTCGGTGACGAATTGCCTTCGGCACTGCCCGACTCTTCCGCCAGAATGTCGTGGTCGGGAAAAGTTTTCTTGATGTGGTCGATCACCGTCTTTTCACACAGAAGATCCACCTCCGTTACCGGATCATAAAAGTCTTTGTAGTTTACTTCCCCGATACTGTCTTTGCGGTCACGTAAAATCTTGCCTGCCGCCAACGCCGCTTCTACTGCTACTTTTACGGGTTCGCTCATTCCAGCCACCCGCCGCCGACTACGCAGTCGTCCTGATAAAAAACCGCCGACTGACCGGGCGCGATGGAAATCTGCGGTTCGTCAAACTCGATCCTGGCACGCGAGCCGTCAAGCGGTGTTATCGTTGACGTGACCCCCTGGTGCCGGTAACGGATTTGTACTTCGGCGCGGAAGGGACCGGAAAACTCAAGGTTCCAGTTCACCTGATTCACCGTGCAGTCGGGTCGAGCCAGTTCGTTCTTGGGGCCAACGGTGACGCGATTCTGCACCGGGTCAATATGTGTCACAAAATGCGGTTCCTTGAGTCCGCCAATGTTGAGCCCTTTTCTCTGACCGATGGTGAAAGCCGGGTAGCCCGGATGCGTGCCCAGCACCCTGCCGGCAGAATTGACGATCTCTCCTTCTTTCAGGGCTTGTCCGTTTAACTGTTTGGCGATGAACCGGGGGTAGTCGTTGTCAGGAATGAAACAGATTTCATGCGACTCGGCTTTTTCGGCTACGTTCAGTCCCAATTGCCGGGCCCGTTCGCGTACTTCCTTTTTATCCATGTCGCCGAGCGGAAACTCTAGTCTGGCCAGTTGTTCCTGCGACAAGTTGAACAAAAAATAACTCTGATCTTTAAATCGGTCTCGGCCCCGGCGTACCAACAAATTCCCGGAAGGATGTTTGACGATGGAAGCGTAATGTCCGGTGGCTATGCGTTGCACCCCGAACGCTTCAGCTTTGTGGATCAGTTCTTCAAATTTCAGTTTCTGGTTGCACATCGTGCAGGGAATCGGTGTTCTCGCCTGCATGTACTCCGAGATAAAATAGTCCACCACCTCTTCCTTGAACTTTTTCTCCATGTTGAGGATGTAGTAAGGGATACCCACCCGCTCGGCCACTCGCCGGGCATCAGCCAGATCGTCCAGCGAACAGCAGGTGCCGAACCGGTTATCCGAGTTCGAATAGTTCCACAACTGCAGGGAAACCCCGACAGCATCGAATCCGCGTTCCTTCATGATCCCGGCGGCGACAGAGCTGTCCACCCCGCCGCTCATGGCGATAACAATTTTTTCTTTAACTGTCATATTTCAGCATTCGAACTTAAAAAACGAAAGGCAGGAATCGCCTAAACGCCGATCTTTATAAAATTCAAGTTTATCATAGTTTTTCTGCAAAACGGTTTTATGGAAATGTTCCACCACCACCATCGCGTCCGGGCGCAACACTTCCGATGCCGCGAGTCCCAGTAGGGTAGGCTCATACAAATCGTCTGCGAAGGGCGGGTCGACATAAACCAGGTCAAAGCCGAGTTCTCGATCTTCAAGCATTTGCAATCCTGTCAGGGCAGACGATTTCAACAGATCCCAGTGCGGGTTATCGCCGGTCATTTTGCATTTTTCCAAATTTTGCAGAATGATGTGCTGGGCTTTTGGGTTGGGTTCGACAAAGACTACGGGTTGCGCACCCCGGCTCAGAGCCTCAATACCCATACTTCCACTGCCTGCGAACAGATCGAGAAAGGCTATTCCCTCCAGTCCCGGTCCGACCTGATTGAAGAACGATTCCTTGACCCGGTCGAGGGTAGGGCGAATATCGGCAGAGCCCAGACTGACCAGCCGGGTTCCCCTGGCGGTGCCCGAAATTATACGCATATGTAGTTCCTTAAGCCGAGACAGCTTTTTTTTTGCCAGCTAACGCCATTGCCAGTTACCAGCGGAGGTTCTCCGCTGGCAGTGCCGAAATTATACGCATAGAGAGTGTTCTTTCAGCAACCCTGTTGATATTGAGTCATAATAAAGGTTATGTGCAAATGGCCTTGACAGTTTTCGCATCTAAACCTATTATAAAATAAGGTTTCCAAGGAATGAGTGATCGGGTATCGTCTAACGGTAGGACGCCAGATTCTGATTCTGGTTGTTGAGGTTCGAATCCTTGTACCCGAGCCATTCCTTAGACCATGATAGCGAACTACCTGCGGAGGTTCTCCGCATTTTTTTTGTGAAGAAATTATGAATATTTACCGCAATCCGTTTATCATCGCACTTTGGGCTCCCGTTTACCAGTTGGTAGCGACCGTAGCCATCACCAACGATTTTTTAATGATGGCTATTTTTATCATGTGTACTCTGGGGCTCCTCGGTGCTTATGTCAGCGACTTCCCGGTTTTGTCGACACTGTATATGAATGAGGTGGCGCATAAAACTGCAGTTTCTTCGTTAATGGGTATGCTCCTGGGTTTTATCCTGTTTCTGGCTTTCGGTACAGGTGGCAATGAAGGGGACGATGGCGGCATGGTTTCCGCCGGCGGCAAGTTTATGGCCACATGGGGGGTACTGACTTTACCGGCTTACCCTCTGATGGCGTACCTGATTAGCGGGGTGAATAAACGCGATTTGGAAGCGGAAGACAAGGTCCGTAAAGAGAAAAAGAAAAACCGGACCGGTCCGCCCATCATGACAAAAGACGGATTCTAGTAGTCTCGCAGCAAAAGTAGTACACGCCATTTTTATATGGCCCCATCGTCTAGCGGCTAGGACGCTGGCCTCTCACGCCGGAAACAGGGGTTCGATTCCCCTTGGGGCTATTTGTTTTATAAGGGTTTAGACTGTTTTCTGCTTCTATCAATTAGTTTTTGCAAACAACTTGCAAACAGTTTGAAGATTGACCCTCTATTTTATCAAAGACCTTTACCGCTTTCCGAAGTGTGTCATCACCGAAATGTCCATACCTTGTCTTGAGCATCTCAACGCTTGTGTGTCCCATTAAGGTCGCTACCGTCAAGTGATCCACACCTTTATTTAGCATGAAACTGGCAAAGAAATGCCGCAAGTCCTTCACCCTAACGTTCCAGTCAACGCTAGACTTTCTCAATGCTCGTTTCCAAGCCTTCTGAAAGCCTTGTCCCGTGACCGTATGAAATACTAGGTCATCATGGAGATTTCTAACTCTTGATCTAACCTGAAACACATCGCTGACAGCCTTGGTAAACGGCAAATCTACTTTGATTCCTGTCTTGCCTCGTTGAGTACGAATCATTTTCTCTTGAAGGTCAACATCTCTCCACCTCAGTCCTACAGCATCACCCAAATCCAATCCTGTATATGCCAAAACTAATGCAAACGACTGATGTTGATCTTCCAGAAGAGAGATAATCTCCTCAAGTTCGGCAACAGACATGAATCGTTTTTGATAAAAGCCTTTATTGCGATAAACAATTGCTGGAAGTTCAAAACTACGATCCCCATGCTGGACAACCCATTTCAACACCCTAGCGTGTTTCTTTAGACTTGATTCTGGCAAATCGTCCTTGATCCGAAAGTATTCGGATACAAGAGACTTACCCGTTTTAGGATTATAATTTGTGATTTCCATAATCCGCTTGCCGCTAAAAAAGGGTCTTAAATGTTTGCGAACAATATATTCGTAGCGTCCATCTTCTTTGAGGTAGTCAGCCTCTGTTTCATTCCATGTTTTCTTCCATGACTGATAATCTCCTTTGTCAATTTGAATTTTTAATTGTGTGAGGCGTTGAAGAGCTAAATGCTCATCCGTTGTCTCAAGGCTGTCTTGTAATAAGGTCCCTCTGTAACGACAAGCGGCATAATAAACACCTCGTTTACCACGTTTTCTGATTACCTTCTTTGGCATAGTTCTATCTCCGTCAGAACCATACCCATCAGACCAGCGTTGGCATTTTAGCACAGAGGTCATATTTTATTTTCCACCATTAAAAATGGAATTTAATTGGTCCGTTGGTAATGCTATACGAGAATAAGGTCGATACCCGACCAGCCAGAACCGAAGAAGGAAAATGCTTCATCGGTTTATCATTGATTTGAGTGCTTTTGGTTGCTAACATTAAGTTGCTCCTCGAAAGCAGTAATAGTCACATTATATTGCGAATATAAAGGAATGGCAATCAAAAAATCGAAGTATAGTGCGATATCCGAATGGGTTAAAACCGCCCGCAAAAACAAAAAGTTAACCCAGAAGGACCTCGCAGTCAGGCTTAAAATATCTAAGCGATCCTTGGAAAACTACGAATCTGGGGTGGTCGATGTGCCTACGACAACGGCCATTGGGATTGCAAAAATATGTAAATTTCCTCCTCCTTTTTTTTGCTCTCTCACCGGAGGGGAATCCCAAAATAAAGATGCTAAAGGAGGTAAGGCTGTTGGGGATGAGGGTGAAGAGGTAGCCGGTAAATACATTTCCCTGCTTGAGCAGAATGTCAAACGGTTGGAGCAAGAAAATGCGGAACTTAAAGAAAAACTAAAAAAAACACCTAAAAAACCCAAGACTTATAAAAAGAAGTAATCAGTTACCCCTTTTACAGGGAGAGCTCACCTTTATTGAAATTAGATCCCGTTTGAGTTTTCTTAAATCCAATGTCCTTTGCTGTTCTTGGGACTTTGTATTAGGACAACAAGAGCGGTTTTTGACTAGGATGGCTTTGAAGATATGTAGGAGTGACATGTTTTCGAGGTTAAAGAACTGTAGAACTTTATCGTTCAGATTAACTTTTATAGAAAAGTTAAACACTTTATATTTTGTTGTATTTTACCAACTTCTTCATGGTGTTTAAAGTGCCCCCTGACACATGATTGTGAATTAGGTTTTGACGTTAGGCTGAATTTCCGGAGGCGCAAAGGGTCTGCTATCGGCCAATAGCGGACATTCAACTAAGGAAAAGTTTAACAGAAAGTAGCTCTTAGATTTTTAACTCAAATGGCCCACTTTTAGATTACGGGATACACTCAGATAATTCTTTCCAACTTTTAGGCGCCCAATTACTTACCATTTCTTCTGCCTTCTCTATCTGCATTCGAGACATTTTTTTTTCTATTATATTTTTATACTCAATGGCAATTATCTCCCCATTAAAAATAGCAAGGGTGAGCCACATATATGCTAAAACATAGTCTTTTGGAGTCCCTTGTCCTTTATGGTACATGTCTCCTAACGCAAATTGTGCGTCGGGATGTCCTTGATTTCCTGCTATTTTTAACCATTTTAGCGCCTCCTCATGGTTCTTCTTGACACCAAATCCAAATTTAAACATACCTGCCAACAAATATTGCGATTCGGTATCTCCTTCTAATGCTTCAAAACGATAATCTCTTATTTGTACTCTATATTTTTCAATAGCCTTTGCTCTTTCTTGGCATATCCATTTAAGAGTCATATACAAACCGAGCAGACTACAACCCACAAAAATCATTAAGTATGGTGATTTTTTGAATTCGTTGCAAGACCAAGAGTGAAGTTTAAATATGCAGGAAAAAACAACTGATACTCCAGATGTTCCTTTTTCAGTTAAAACGTAATCAGTGCTAATTAGTATTAAGGAAAGCAGGAGCAAGTAGATTCCCATTAGTACAAATATAGGGACTTTTTTTATTATCTTGAACCAACTCTGCGGTAATTTTTTTTTATTAAACATGTTATTCATTCACAAGCAACACGTCACGAAGCGATTCCTCATAGATCAGAGTTATAAATTATAACCAATTATCTTGGCTGTAATAATCCGTAACGAGGCCTACGAACACTTGACTGCTTGACTAGTTTTACACGGAGATTGCTAAAATCTTTAAGAAATTTCCGACGTCTTGGACATTGAGGCCATGCGGTGTATCGGCGAACGTATTGCCCGATGCGTTATTCACTCGCACCTTGCTCATAAAGCGGGGAGATACGTTCTTTAAATAAGTCTAGCTCTAGTTTAACTAACAAACAACCCATCCCTCTTTTTATTGGCGGGGGATGGGGTTTTTGTTTTGCGTAAAAATGACCAGACCATATGTCCGCTTTGGGTCGTTTGCGGGCTTAAGATCAGAGCGAATCAAACGGAAACCATAAATTCAAAGTTTTTTGGCTCACATTCGCCTTACGGCGAACAGGAAGATCAAGATGACAACCCTATCTAATATAAAAAAGGTTAGGATTAAAATACATGAAATATAATGGTCTCCCAAGGCTCCGCTATTATAGCGGAACCTTGGGATCAGATTTGACTTAAATCTCATTCTGGTAGATGGACTTAATTTCCTCTGAATTTACACAGAGATAATCAAGCGTTTGTCTTTGGGGCGAGTGCCGGAAGGCTTCCATCAGAATGGGTAAGGGTGTTTTGAATGTAGCCCTCTGGTGGTATCCCCAGGTTTTACGGAGTGTGTGGCTCGCATAGTTTCCTGGGAGGTTTTCCTCCCGGCACCATGATTTTACAAGAAAGCTTAAAGTTGAAACAGTCAGCCTTCCTCTTTGTCCCAGAAAAAGATAATCATCATCATTATAAGGTCTCGATTTTAGAAGCCGTTGGATGGCTTCTATGCAAGCCTTATTCAGATTGACCCGCCTATTTTTTTGAGTTTTCTTTTCCTTTAGTTCTAGCTCTCCATTAGGTTGTAAATGTTTAACATTTCTAACCCTAATCGAAAGTAGGTCGCTAGCCCTATAGGCAGAATTTATACCCAAAACGAACAGACAGTAATTCCTGGGGTTGTCGTAAAGGATTTTTTTGATCCTTTGGATTTTTCTGGTGGAACGAATAGGTTCCACCTTGATGAAACTCCCTTTCTTTGGGTGATTGGGGTTTCTACACCTTTTCATATCCATAACTGGTACCTCCTAACCTATTAAGTTTTGATAGATTTATGGGGAAATTTTAATCAGTGTGAACTGACCGCAAGATCTAGAGATTTTGCGGTTTATAACTCGTTGTGGGATGGGGTGTTGCAAGGCAGGAAAACTGCATAACTACTGGGTTTTTGTTAATAAGTTTGTCCCTCTTTATATATATCTCTAGGACAGGGAACTTGGATTAGACCCTTCCTCTGAAATCATGTTTATTTTCCAGAATTTAAATATGAATCTTGCGAAAGCAGTGGACTATGAACGCTTCCAAGCCATTATTGATAGGAGTCCTTATTTCAAATAGGATACTTGCCAGGTCAATCAAAGAGGAAAAGTGTAATATTCTTTTACAAAATATCTTTTTGTGTAAAGTTTTTTTCAATATCCGATATGGAATATTGTAAATTCGGAACAGTTTAATAAGTTATCTTTAAATCAAAACTATTTTTCTATAGAAACCGTTGAAAGGATTAAGGGAGAGTTAAATGAAAGAACCCGGACGAAGAAGGGTAAGCATCATCGGTCAATCATCAAATGAAACCATGTTTGAACAGAAACGCAGAGAACTCGCGTTAATGAGTGAATTTTATTCCGAAACACGCTCTTTTGACCAGGTGGGTTTTATGAAATACCAAATAGAGAAATATTTAAAATGACTTGGAGAATTCAAGACCAAAAGGCATACAGCTCGTGAAGATAGAAACTATGGGTTGAGAGTAGTTGCAACTAGATAAGATAAGTAAATCACTTTGGGTGTATGTCTTCAAACGCATCTGGATCAAGTGAGTTGAAGGGTTGAGAAATACTTTGTGCTAAACTTCCCTTAAAAAGTGGCTCAAATTAAATGGGCAGGTCATGTTCATGAGCGGCGAGAATGGAGGTTTACTTGTTCGGTGCTTTATTATTGTGAAAATAAATGACGAGCGGCTTTCCGCGACTTTTTAGGAATTGTCTAGACTTCAGTCTCCCGTGTTTTTTGCCGTGCTGTGTTCCTCATTCATCATGGTTTCAGGTGAGAAGAGGAGTCGTCCTCCACTCCCATGTCCTGGGCCAACTTACCAAAGCTACCGATATGTTCCATGAGGTGATGCATTTTTTTGTCGACCTTTAATATATGTTTGCCGATCTTTTCGATTTCCTCTTTTTCTTTGGAAATACTGTAAATGGATTTGCATTTTTCGAGATGCTTGTTGATATGCTCGACCATGTCGTGGATGGATTGACTGTCCTGGGTGAGGCCGTCAATCGATTCTGCAATGTCGATGATCTGGTCCACTTGCATTTCCTGATCCTTGGCAGCTTTCTGAATCGCCTTTCCCCTTTTCATTTTATTGCGGTAAAATATGATCATCAAACCAGAAAATGCCAGAGCAATCAATCCCAGGGTGGAAATATCCACGAGCCAGAAAAAATAGTTTCCAAAAAATCTGCCTGTATGAATCTCAGTGACCAGTTTGGCAAGATCCATCTTAAAATTTTCCTGGGACATGGTGTTCCCGGCTTCGCCAAAATCGATGAAGTTCCACAGCTTGCCGTTATTATTAGAAATGAATAAACCACTATCAGAACCGGCAAGAAGAAGCGATGGATAAGTTTGTGACCCGGCAAGATAAAAAACTGTGTTGAATGAGGTGGCGACAACTTTTTCGCCTTTTTGGATATTATTTTTATCGGGGGTAATCTCTTGCCATAAATCGCCGCCGTTTTTAGAAGAAAACAATCCCTTTCCAGAAGCCAAGTAGATCACCGACTGCCCACGCGAATCTACAAACAGGGAACGGACCTCCTCCAGACTCGAATTCTTATCCTTGAGCCAATTGAGTCCTCCGTTGAATGATTTATAGAGGCCATTCCCAGTTCCGACAAATATGAATTCCGGGTCGGTGTTTAAGGTGACCAGGCTGAATATGTTCTGAGGTAGGACTGCCCACTTTTTTTCCCAGTGTTGGCCGCCATTGGAGCTTCGGAAGGTTCCTATTCCTGTGCCGATAATGAGGTGGTCGGGCTGTGCGGCAGAAAACCGGACCGCCCGCACATCTTGATTTTCCGGAATACCATCTCCCGAGGGATCCCAGAATTCTCCACCATCCTGCGAAACAAACAGCCCACCTTGGGTGGCGGCATAAAGAATGTCGGGATCTCTAGGGCCTATCAGAAGATCATTGATGACCGTATTGGTCAATCCGCTAGCTTCATCGAACCATTCGTCCCAGCTTTCTCCCTGGTCTTCTGATTTGAAAATTCCTTTTGGAGTGCCCGCATAAATTACTTGAGAATCTTCCGGACTGACAGCTAATACGCGAATATCATGACTGAACAATCCTTGTTTCAACTTAACCCAGTGTTGCCCTGAATCCTCGGAGCGAAACAGGCCATGGTCTGTCCCGGCAAAAAGAACCTGCGTACCATTTTTTGAAGTGACTGCCAGGGATTGAACTACTAGATGGGACCCGCCTACAGTGAAATACTTTTTGGGAAGGTATTGGCCTGCGACCATCCGTTTCTCAAGTTCCAAAGAATCGGAATGCATGAGAAGGATGCCTGAAACCGAAAGCACGAGAATGAATATAAAACAGGCCAGTCCCATCCACTTATGGAGAACCCGGGTCTGTTTGAAATAGTTTGTATTCAAGATGCCGCTTGTCCTTTGTCTTGGGGTAGGAGGTCAATTCCTAGCCGTTCGTATTCATCGATCAATTTGTCTTCTACAAAGCGAACGTGATTGGACAGCTCATGAACTTTTTCATCGATCTCTTTGAGGTGGTCGGAGAGTTCCTGCAAGTCCTGATCTTTCGTGTCTTTCAGAAACACTTTGCATTTTTGCGCATGTTCGGAAATATGTTCTGCCAGATCATGAACAATGAGAATATCGCTTTGGATATGCCGGGTCTCTTCCACGAGGGTTTTAGATTCGACCTCCGGTTGGATAATGAATGAATAAATCACTGCTCCTGCAAAGGCAAGTAAGAGAATACCCTGACCGATAAAGGTTTCCCAGGTCGGGTACATTCCCAGCCAGGAAATTTCCGGAGCGAAATTTGCGACCGTGATGGAAAGTGCTTCACCCATCTGCAATTCATGCAGGCCTTTTCCCATGAAAGTGAACGCCATGAAATAAAGCAGGACACTGGTGAATCCGAAAAACCATTTGATAGGAACCTTGAGCCCCAATTTGTTGATCACATAAAAAATCACCGCAAGTAGGAGACAGCCCGCGAGAAACCCCGGGATGATGCCGCTAGTCACTTCGCCCGCATACAAATACAGGGCTTTGTAAAACAGAACTGTTTCAAATCCCTCACGATAGACGGATAGAAAAGCCACCATGCCGAGGGTGAAAGCATTGCCTGTGCTGACCGCTTGGGTCATTTTGCTGGTAATATAGCTTTGCCATTTTTGTGCTTCGATTTTTGTTACAAGCCAATAGCTGACCCAGAATAACACCACCACCGCCACCAGCATGATCCACCCTTCCAACAGCTCCTGCTTGGCCATGCTTATATGCAGTATTTCATGCAGAATGTAAGCAGTTATAAAGCTGGCAACAATTCCTATGAGCACTCCCTGATAGATGATTTTTACCTTATCCTTGTTTCTTGACTTGACCAGGAAGGCGATCAGGGCGGCGATGATTAAAATCGCTTCAAATCCTTCACGCACAATGATAGACAGAGACTGGAAAAACAAACCTGTGAATCCAATCTTTTCTTCAAGCACGATTTGTGCTTCTTTCAGGCCCACCTGAATCTTATCCTTGATATTTTTTACATGGTTGAATTCGGCATTCCTTTTGATCTCCGCGCGGAAACGCCCGAAGGCGGATTCAAGACTGAGAGTGAGTTCCTTGCGTTTGGTGGACAGGTTCCTCTCGAGTTTTTCGTAACCGAGGTAGGCATCGAAAGCCAGATCTGCGGCGTCCTGTGTCTTTCCCTCCTTAAAAGTTTTTAAAGATTCATCCAGGAGAGTGATCACTTCGTTAATCGCGGCTTCTGCCGAAACACCACCTGTAGAGCTGTCTCCTGCACCCGAACTGATGACGGGAAGCTGGACAATTTCATTGCTAAACGTGCGGACGAAGTAGGTCACGTCCCACAGGTCGGCTTCGGGAAGAAATTCTGACCAGGCCACCATGGCGGTGTTGGCAATTCCCACGCTGATGACCTGAAAATTGTCGTAAGCCGTACTTTCTGCGTTACCGGTGATTCCGGGGTCGGTAAGAACTGCCGGTTTTGGGTCTAAATGCATGGCAAGAGGACCGTCTCCATTTCCGTTCATCCCATGACACTGGGCGCAATTGGTCTTGAAAATTTTTCTTCCGTTGTTAAGGTCAACAGGGCGAGGAGGGCTTTTTTGTATTTCGATACCCAGTTCCTTAAGGAGCCTTGATTGCAGGGTATTGATGGCAACCTTCACCTCTCCCGGCTCAACCTTATCCTTTAAATTTCCCGATAAAACCTCCAACCGTGTTTTCAGCTCCGTTGCTTTTTCAGGACTCGGCATCGCATCAATGATCGATGTGTAACGCTCCAGGGCCTGCTCAAGAAATACCTGACTTTCCTCATATTCCGTGGCATTAATGATTTTCCCATTTTCGATCCCCAAAGCATATTCTTTCGCCACAATATCCAGCATCATGACCACTTTTTTGGCCTTTGATTCGACGATTTCCGAATTGGGTTTTGCCATCCCAATAGAGGGTGAAAAGATCAGAGAAAAGTAAAGGAAAAGTAAGACGGCAGTCCCTCGTTGTTGTATCCCTGGGATGATGAAATGATTTGCTGAAAGCATAGTTTGAATGGATTGTAAGGGTTTATAAACGTCCAATGGCCCTGGAAAATCATAACTACGAGTACAGGGGAGGAAGCTGAATTCTTAAGTGTTTAAATATAATGATAATGGGTGTCAATTCTAAATTATGGTCAGAACAAAAGCAAGATTTAAAAGGAAAGCCCTTTCATAATAATGAGTACTAGATTGTTTTTTGAGGGGAGAATTTGACCTAGATTTTGGCCTGGGTATCCTTGAAAAAACAGCAAATTTCATCTTCGTCTAAACTTCACCAGACAAATAAAAGGTGCCGACAACCAGTCATCCAAATTTTTGATTTTCAGCCAATTTCATTTGCGAGTCAGCGGATGAGTTGGAGGTATCCCAAATTTCCTCACTTGGGAAAATGCTTGACTGTAACGCGGGTTGGATCAGGGGAAGGTGGGAGTATATATTTTATAAAAATTCCAGTGTATCGAGATCGTCCACGATATTTTTCACCTTGGATTGGAGTAAGGTTTTTTCGTCTTCCAATTTTTTGGTATAAGCCGCCAAATCATCTACCTGACTCATCTGCTGGCGGTATTCTTCCAGTTCGATTTCCAGGGATTTTTTTTGCTCCCGGACTTCCTGAACTGTTTGCAAATACTTTTTATTTTGCCTTTGAAGGCGACGGAGTTCCTTCACCACGAGTTGGATCTTGGCTTCCAGTTCTTCGATTCCATTGAATGGCATGCTAATCCTTGCGTGATCCAGGCTTCTTATTAAACGGTTGCAATACGCAGAAATTGTAACCGAGTTAGCAACGCTATTCAAATCAGAATTGGATAACTTTTTACACGATTAAAAAGAGAGACGGGTGCTCACGCAAGGGGTCAAGGAGATACGGGGGAGAAAGGAGGGAATGGGACAATATATTTTTTTATTGGCAAGTGGCGGGGGACCAGGAAGCCAATTAAAATTTTATTTAAAAAAGCTTCAAACCGGAGGGATAAAACCGGCTTGAGGACTTCTAAGCACTGGCGAATAGTTTGCCGAAAAAACCTTTATCGTTGTTCTGTGCATTTGCGGCTACCGGCTCTGGAGTTTTTGTCACTGCCTTACTTTGATGATGCTGGTCAATGAAAAGTTGGATCAAGATATGGCAGGTCTGGCAGTTACCGCCGGCTTCACAATCGGAAGTGACATCTTCTACTTCCGTGATGTCGTTTTCCGCAATGCAGGTTCTAATCTCACTTTCCGTAACCTGAAAGCATTTACAGATTATTTCATCTTCTTCAACGCATATCGACTTTTCCATGAGCTATCCCTCCAGAGTCAGCTAATTCAAGTGTTATTGAGAATCATACTCATTTTAGGGGGGGCTGTCAACCTCTATTCAGGTAATTTATGAAAATAAATGCAGGATTTAGGGTGCAATCAGTATGAAAGGCCTACGGGGCAATTTTTGCACCGTTTGCCATTCTGGAGGGACTGGGTGGTAGCACGTCCAGGTTGGTTCTTGGAGTTTATCAAAGCCACGAATAGTGGGAGGACAAAATTTACTAGAATATTGACAAAAAGTTTCATCATGCGAACTCCAAACCAAAAATCTTAGATTAAATCAATTTTTTCTTACGGTGGTTGCGTCGAGACTGAACTTTTTAGCCTGCCAAAAAGCCAACCAAATAAAAAATATGAGAACTAATATCATTTTCCTTCTCCTGTCGATGCAGGGTGCTGGAGCCGAAATTTGCCTAACATCGCCTCTTAATACTTCTGGCTCTTTTTTTTAGGGCGAACGAAGTAAAAAATGAAATGGTGATTATAATTATGATAATGATTATCATAATTATATTATCGGCCTCACCCTGGCATTAGTCAAGCTTATTTTTCATTTTTTTTGGGTTTTTTCTATTCGGTTGGCGGGGAGGTATGAGGTGGGCCATCAAGTCAATTCAGGTGTATAATAGTCTCGCTCGCAAAAAGGCTCTAAGAGGAATGACGAATCATGGATGGGTTTTTAAAAAAGTTTAGTAAGGTGGGCAAGGATGCTGTCTTATCGGAATTTAAAGATTTGGCCCGATCCTTTCTTAGCAAGCCCGCCGTGAAGTCCAATATCCATCACTTTTTTTTCCCTAAAAAAACCAGTGTGTATAGTGTTCAAAAAGTTCAAGCGGCACTGGATAATGCTGAATGGATCTTCCAATTTTTAAGGAGGAACCATATCCATCCTAATAGAATAGGTATAGACGGCCTGCCGGGTTCCGGTAAAAGCACCCTGGCTGAAGCATTGTCCGTTCGAATGAACATGCAGTGGGTTTCCCTCGACTACAAGTTGCCCGAGGAAAACAGCTCCCTCAGCCAGGACCTCACGATCTATGAGCATCACCGTTTGTTCAGGACTCAAAATCTGGATATCTTTGATGTCCTTTTTTTCCTGGACTTGTCAACAGAAACTATCAAAAAGCAAATTATTGAAAGAGGGGAAGGGGCTCTCCATATTGAGTTGTTCGATTACGAACTCATGCAGGAGATTGGCAAGGCAATTTTCGAACTGGCTAAAGGTGAGCCCATTCGGGTTTCCGGAACCGACTTGCTCATGAAAGTCAGGCCCCAGCAGGGCTTTGCGCTGGAGCAAACTCTTGCTGAAAAGCTGGCTACCAAGGGATTTGAATCCACCGAAAACCTGACCCAGGAAGAAAAATTGTTTCTGTTGGTAAAAGGGGAATCTAGAAAAGGATTGTCCGGTTACCATCAGGGCGGAAAATATGCGCGGGAGTTCCTCACCAATACTGCAAAAAATGTTTTCCGCTCCCAGGCTTGCAAGGGTAAATGAGAGAGCAAAAAGAGACTGACGAACGGTTGAATGAATCTATTTTAAGGCTAAACAAGGTTGGAGGGTACAGTATGACTTTATTTACACCCTCATTCACTTTTGTATAATGTTTTGGAAAACTCACTTGTTTTCTGTGTAAATTTCGAGTTTTTCGGGTTTTTTATGTCAATTCATTTTGTATTTGGTTTGAGGACTTTTGCCGTGATTTGAGTTGTGATCCCCCCCCCATCTAGCTGGAAATGAACAACAAAACCTTCTTTAAATTTATAAATTAAATAGCTTTACATTCTCATTTTTTTTTCTATACTAACCAAGTTTTCGTGATTGCATAAAGATCAGATTGTATCGCTGGAGTTCCGATAATAAGGGTGTTTTGGTGTAGCTTGAGGCCGTTTTGATTGTGAGGATGTTTTTTATTTTAAATCCCCCCAATTTTTTCATCTGGGCAGTTCCGAATATTCAACAAAATTTTGATTTCGATACACCATGTCCGCTTGCGGCGGGCTGGGTCATTTTAACCTGGTGGGAGGTTTTGATTATGCCAAGTATTATTAGTGGGGTGCTGGCCTTGGGGTTGGGTCTTTGGGCTATGAGCGAATATTGGTGGTCTTTCGCTGAACTTATGAGAGGGTTGGTTCCTCTTTTGCTAGTGGTGGGCGGCATGGTGGCTTTGACCGCCGGTGTCAAGATGCGGCGTAAGGACTCTGGCGAGTAAGCAACGCAACCAGATGTTCATGGTTTTGCTAGCAAGGCCAGGACATCGAATTGATTAAAATCGAACTTAATGTCTTAATGGGCATTTTGAATGGAGTAACGTTATGGGTGCGGAGACTAAAGGCTGTGCTAAAGGATTATTCCCTCTGTTTTGGGGTGCTGTTGTTATTGGCTTAGCCACTTTTGGATGGGTTCTTTTTAACAAGGGTGCCTTGGCTTTTCTAGTCGGCGGCGGTGGGCCGAAGACGGAGGCGGTTCAAATCGCAGGCCAGCCTGGCAATCAGCAGATGTCTCAACCAGGAGCTCAAAACCAGGGGATGATGACCCCCGTGGGGGGAATGCGATGGGTGGGGGGTATGAATCCTGCTCAGCAACAGGGCAACCCTAGTATGCAGAATAATCCTCAGATGATGGGGGTGGCGGGTTCTTCTGTCTTTGGAGCTATTATTCCCAGGGCCAACCAGGTAGTGGTCAACATTTCCGCGACGTCACAATTGCCGGTCGGGCACCCGCAGGCACAGGGAAACGAGAATGCTTTGGCACCGCAGGAGAAGGTTGACCCGATGGCTCCAAATCAAAATCCGGAACAGGTTGGAAATACCCCGCCTTCAGGCGACCTGACGTTTGTCGACCCGTTCAGCGGGCCGACTGTGGAGAGCATTGGTTCGGGAGCCATTGTTTGTCCTCACGGTCATATCCTGACTAACTATCATGTGATCGAACGAGCCACTTCTATATTTGTCACCACTTATGTAAATGGGACTCGGTCTCGTCTTCCGGCCACCGTTCAAAAAGCTGACAAAACGTTAGACTTGGCAATCTTAAAAATCGACTCTAACAATAAACTTCCGTTTGCTCCTTTGGCTAATTCGGATGCTGTTCAAGTTGGCGATCCGGTCATTGCAATTGGTAGCCCCTGGGGGCTCAGTCAGACGGTGACCCAGGGTATCGTCAGCGCCAAGCGGCAGACCATTACCATTCAGGGGGTGCGGCACGCCGACCTTCTACAGACCGATGCATCCATTAACAGGGGGAACAGTGGTGGCCCTCTTATCAATGACCATGGCGAAATTGTGGGCATTAATACGGCTATCTTTACCACCAACGGGGGATTTTCTGGAGTGGGGTTCGCGATTCCGGCCAATACTGCCAAACAATTTCTCACGGATGCTGGCGTGGTGTTACCAGAACCGATGATGGCTCAGGCTAACGCCATGAACGCTAATGCCGACCGCAGAATGGGTATGAACGGTGCGAATGGAATGAATGGTGGAAACGCTATGAATGGCAATATGGCGAAGGCGCAACCCGTCCTGTTTGGACTCAATTTTGGCCAGGCCCCAACCATTTCATGTGACGCACCAATGCCGCATCCATTTTGGGGCGACTGTGCAGATTGTCATAAATTTAACGATGCTCCATGTGCGGTCAACCCGATGGACCGTGTCCTGAAGGCGAGGGGCCAGCCAGCGGCTTTTATGAACGTAACAATGATGGGTAGTGGTACCAATAATGCTGGCGGAGGAAATGGGGTCATGAGCGGCTTTCCGGCAGTGCCCAGCAATTTTGGCGCGACGAATTTTGTCGGTATGAATATTCAAGAAGTCAATCCCATTGCCGCCCGGCAGTTTGATGTGAATCCCAATCGCGGTGTGCTGGTCCGTACTGTGTCTATGAACTCACCGGCCATGCAAGCGAAGTTACTGCCCGGAGATATTATTCTCAAGGTGAATGGGCGCGCGATTGATGGCCCGAAGACATTTCATAAGATGATCCATAAGACAAAGAAAGGTGTGCCGATTCGAATCTTTTATATGCGAAAAGGCGTTAGGCTGGAAACGGAAATATCGGTAGGCGGCACGCCCACCACGCTTAATCAGGTTTTCCCTCAGCCAACAATGGGAATGGGAAATAACATGATGGGTATGGGAATGGGGCAAAACAACATGGGCATGATGAATAATCAGGACAACCGCAAGGCGATGAGACGCATGGGCATGGGCAACAATATGATGGGTCAAAACATGGCGCCAATGGGCAATATGAATGCCATAACCCCGGTCAATCAGGATAGAAGGCGCGGCTTGCAGGGCAATGGAGGTATGCAGGGGAACATGGGTATGATGAATAATCAAGACAACCGCAAGGCGATGCGACGCATGGGCAATAATAATATGATGGGTCAGAACAACATGGGTATGGGGCAAAATATAGCCGCCATGGGTATGGCACCTGTCAACCAGAATAGAATGCGTGGCATGCAGGGCAACGGGCAAGTTAACATCAATAACTTAAACGATACCAATTGGATGGGGATGGATCTTGACTTGTTGACTCCGCGAAGGGCCATGCAGTTGGGGCTTTCGGGAAACACCCAGGGCTTGCGGGTAAAGGATGTCAATAATAACAGTATGGCCATGATGGCTGGGGTGCAGAATGGCGACATCATAAAAAGTATTAACAATATCCGTATCGTTGATGCTAGCTCGGCGGTGAAGGCTCTCAATGCCGCTATGGCGGGAAATAAAAGTGAGTTGGAAATTCAGAGATTCAACATGGTGGGTCTGGTCGTTCTTGGGTGATTTTTATGAACAGCTTACTGGTTGAAATGGGTTTTGATTGTTAAACCTTTATTAATCTTCAATAGCCACTAAATCATTATGAAAAAAGACGAGGGAAAGAAACCGGGCAAGACGATTAAGAAAGCGCCTGGCAAGGCAACTAAGAAGACGCCTAAAAGAGCGCAGACCAAGGGGGAGTTGGCGTTGGAAGATTTTCTCGAAAACAAACGTCTCAACCAAGAGCGTATCGATGAAGATCGGGCCAAGGCAAAAAAGCTGGCCGGCGCGAAAATTTTAAAGGACAAACCAGCACCGGTGAAAAAGAGCGCGGTAGAAAAGCCAGCAGATTTAGCGAGAGATTTGAAAACAAGAAATCTGGTGGATCAGTTTTATGGCGACGAGGAGGAGGCTGGGGAAGAAAACTCTCTCTATGAGGCGCCTGTCGATGAGGGCCCGGAAGAAGATTTTGTGGAGGAGCAGGAGTTTGCTGAAGAGGCGGCTGTGGTTGACGCGGAGCCGGATGATTCGTCCGATGATGCCAGGCGCGCTCTCCTTGATAGCATGATGGGTGATACGGAGCCGGATGAGCCTTCTGATGATGTCAGGCGTGCCCTCCTCGAAAGTATGAAAAAGCGGGGGGGGGTTCGGGAAGAAAGAAAATTAAGCCCCAAGGATAAGGAAAAGGCCGAGCAGGTCAACATGGCTTTAAATGCGGCGCAGGGCCTCTACACGGGAACGCGGAAGGTGACGCGGGAAACCCTGGAGTTTGCCGGTGACCTCGCCAAGGGAACAGTTGGGGTTGCGACTGGCGTGGCCGGAGGTGTTTTGAGTTTGGTTGGGAAAAGTGTTCTTGGCGTGGTCCGGGTGGCTGGTATGGGGTACCGTGGTGTGGGTGCAGTGGCTTCCGGGTTGAGCGGGGGGTTACCGGGTTTGGTGGGCAAAGTGAAGGAGAGCAAAAAGGGGCTTAGTGTAGGCTCTGTTACCTCCGGCGTAGTGAAGAAAGCGTCGAACTTTCTATGTATTGAGGACGCAAGAAAAGAACGAGAATAGGAAATTAACTGAGGTGAGCTTGGAGCTAAACTCGAAAGATATCGCCACGTTAAAATCGGTAAGGTCTCAAGTTTTGGGACTGGCGAAGATGGTCGGAGTTCAGGCGAATTCAAAAAAGCTAACAAAAGAGGGGGATCAACAAGTGGCCAAATCCAAAGCGCAAGGGAAGGTTCGAGCGAAGGTTAAGAAGAAATCGGTGGGCGATGATATATCGAAGGATTATCTGGTAGGCATTGATTTGGGAACCTCACGTTCGGCACTGGTTGGTGAGGATGGGGCTCAGTTTTTTGTTGAATCTGTTGTGGGTTGGCCGAGGGATATTATTGGCATCAAAGTTATGGGTGAAGCTATTATGTATGGGGCCGAGGCTGTTAAAATGCGCGAATCCCTCGAAATCAGCAGGCCGCTGGCGGATGGAGTGATCAAGGAGGGTAAAGGCAGAGACCATGAAGCCGTGGAGGAGTTGCTCTCTCATTTGATTGAAAAGGCCGAAGTGCCTCAGGGAAGAAATATATGTGGTGTGATCGGAGTGCCTGCGAAAGCCTCTCTGCAAAGTAAAAAATTATTGATGGAGATTGCCCGTAAGTGCATGCATCACGTGATGTTGATCTCGGAACCTTTTGCTGTTGCCTATGAGCAGAAAAAATTAAACAACTCCATTGTGGTTGATATCGGCGCGGGGACAACAGATCTTTGCGCTATGAAGGGGAGAATCCCGGATGGAGATCACCAGTTAACCATCAACAAGGCGGGGAATTATGTCGATGGTGTTTTGGCTGAGGCTTTAAAAGCCCAGTTCCCAGACGCGACCATCACCACCCTTCTTTGCAAAAAATTAAAAGAAAAATTTGGCACCGTTCTGCCACCCAGAAGCAAGATCGTTGCCAACCTGAGGGTGGAAGGGGTGACTCAGGCCCATGATATTACTGATGCTATGGTTTATGCCTGTTCCATTCTGGTGCCGGATATTGTGGAGGGGATTAAGCAATTGCTATTAAGTTTTGACCCTGAATTTGAAGATGAGGTTTTACAAAACATCGTCCTGGCCGGAGGGATGAGTCAGGTCGATGGTTTGCCTGCCGCTATTGAAAAGGCGTTTAAAGACTTTGGTGCTGTCAAGGTGAATACTGTCAAGGCTCCTCTTTATATTGGAGCCGAAGGGGCCTTGAGGCTGGGTTTGGATATTCCCGTTAAACATTGGGAGAAGATGGGTTTTTTAGACGTTGACTGCTGACGACATGCTGGGTCTGATCGGGTTCCTTGTGAGTGGGGACACTCTTAGGTTGTTTGTGGAATTTATATAAATCTTTAATCTTATAGAAACGGGATTTGTTCCTGTTTACAGTTTTTTTTAGAAAGGGGGGGTTATGGCAGGAGATAACCAGGATGATGTTGCGAGAGGAAAGTTGTTGGCTGTATTGAGTTATGTCGGCATTCTTTCGATTGTTCCCTTTATTGTTCAACCCAATAATAATTTTGCTGTGGCTCATGGACGGCAGGGGTTGTGTGTTTTTTGTTGGTTTGTGGCGGCGTCATTTTTTTCCATCGCGCCTGTGATCGGTCCGTTTGTCTTTCTTGCTTCCGCTGTTTTATGCCTGGTGTTCATGTTCATCGGGATGACTACCGCTATAGCCGGCAGGACCTGGGTTGTGCCGGTGCTTGGCCAATATTTTAAATGATCGGGTCGAAATTCGTAAATGATCAAACTAATATTCAGCATGTTTCTGGCTATCATCTTCACCATTTTTGCATCGCAAAATATGGAGCCTATTTTTATTCATTTTGTTATGGGTGCCCCGGTGAAAGTGCCGACAATTGTGGTCGTGTTTGCCGCGTTTATGTTGGGGATGATCGTGACCTTGTTCTTCACGATTGCTGCAAGAACTAAAAATAACAAGGACCTGATGGAAATTGATGACGATGAATGAAGTTGGCTCCAAATTTAATAATGAAAAAATGATTGCAAGGAGGACACGATGAAAACAACTTTAGGCGTCTTTGCGGGGATTATTGTCGGCGCAATAGGCATGGAACTTCTCAATAAAAGCAACCCTAAGCTGGTTGAGGAAATTGAAAGCAAATTAAAAGGTGGTTTAGAATCTATAAAAAGTTCGATTAATAAGGGTGATTCGGTAGAAGAAGCGGCTCCTGAAAAGGTATGAACCCGGGTTAGAAGTTTGCGAGCCCAGGTAGACAGGTGTTTTTATTTTTAAGGAGGGAATCATGGGTATCAAATACGTTGCGGTGACAAGTGGGGTGGTGGGCGGCATTATCCTTGGGGCGGTGGGAATGGAGATTTTAAAAAATACCAATCCAGACCTGGTGGAGGATATCGAGAAAAAGGTTAAAAAAGCCGGACAGGCGGTTAAAGATGCTTTTGAGGGTAAAGAAACCGTAGAAGAGGTTTAGTTGGGATGCTTTTCCTGGGGGGCGGCACCTTTTGAGGTTGTGAGCGGGTAGTTAACGGGAACTGGGATTAATTTTAGATTGACTGGGCTTTGAGTTCTTATGCGTTATCCAGAATGTTCGAAATGTTATAAAAGTATTCCTTGGATCGGGATCGGCAGTAATAGCAGTTTGTTCGTCATGAAATTATCTGTTGGGTTGTTCAGCGGAAGTCAGGCGCTTATAGCCGACTCCCTGTATTCCTTGAAAGATGTTGCTTCCTCCGCCGTGATATGGGTTTCCTCGAAAATTTCTAAAAGAGGAATGGATTCAGAGCATCCCTATGGCCACGAAAAAGTGGAATTTTTTGCGACCTTGGTCATTTCCATAGTTTTGTTTTTAGCCTCCGCATATATGTTTATTTTCGCCTTTGATTTTCTTTTCAATCAAACTCATCACCAGCCGCCCCACTTAATCGCATTGTTTGCTGCCATCGTTTCAGTACTGGTCAATATTTTTCTCTATAAATATTCCCGTTGTATCGCTTACGAGACAAACAGCCCTTTGGTCGCAACGGTATCCCGGCACCATGAGGCCGATGCCTTTTCGTCCAGCCTGGTTATCATTGCGGTGTCTGCCAGTCATTTTGGCATCTTAATGCTTGACCCCATTGTTGCGTTAATGGAATCGGCCCATCTTGGCATCTTGAGTTTTGGATTGCTCAAGGATTCGTATTTTGGTTTGATGGATAAATCCTTGCCCGAAGAAACCACCAATTATATTAAAAAAGTTACGAAACGGATCACTGGTGTGGAAGCGATTCCAAAAGTCCGTACCCGGCAAATGGGTCACAAGATATGGATTGATTTGACCATTGAGGTGTCTCCCTCTATTACAGTTACCCGGGCAAGAGGGATATCCGAATCGGTGGAAGAAGAATTATTTAATAACGTGCCGCATGTCAGCAATGTTTTGGTTCGCTTCGTTGGGGCTCCTGCAACTGTAGAGGCCTGATCGATGCAAACTCTGGTTCTTGTGGCGGTTTTTTGTGCGGTTTTTTACCTTATTTTTAAAGATAGGGTCGATCGGTTTTTAGGAGTTCTTTATGGTGCGGCCGCCACGATCCTATTTGGATCCTGGTATGATTTTTTTAACGCGTCCCAGGTTTATCAATCTATAAGCTTTGAGACACTTTTTCTGATGTTCGGGATGATGCTCTATTCAGATGCGATGGCCCAGACTGGATTGTTCAAAGGTTGTGCCTTTGCCATGGCAAGGTTGGCGAAAAATGACCCGTGGTTGATCCTCGTTTTGTTTTCCTGTGTGACTTTCCTGCTTTCTATGTTCATCAATAATCTGACGACCATCGTCATTGTTCTTCCTATTACCATTGTAATGTGCGCCGGACTGGGGATGCGCCCTATACCGGTGGTGGTGTCGGAAGTGATTGCTTCCAATTTAGGAGGTGCTTCTTCCATGGTCGGCGATTTCCCAAATATGTTGATTGCATCTTCAACGTCCCTGGCTTTTACAGATTTCATATCCCATATGTTTCCCGCCTGCCTGGTAGGGATGGGAATTCTTTTTTCCCTTATCTATTTCCGAAAGGAACCACTGCTTCTTGAAAAACCGCTGATTCGGGCAGGCACTGGGGATAAGGATGTGCTATTAGGAATGAATGAACCTTTAAAATTTAACAGAAAAATTAATAGTGGGATTTTGATTTTTTTGCTCATGGTGGTGTTATTCGTCTTTTCAGGGGATATCGAGATTCGCCCCTCCGTGATAGCTGTGGCCGGAGGTATTTTGACTCTGGTAGTTGTGGCGACAAGAAAACAGGAGGTGCTTCAAAACTTGAACTATAAGGACATCGCTTTTTTCTTTTTTCTTTTCATCATGGTCGGGGGGCTACAGGCTTCTGGTCTTCTGAACCGGGTTTCCTATTTGATCTGGCTGGTTTCCGATGGGCATCATTATGCGCAGGCAATATTGACCATGATTTCCTCTGGAGTTTTGACCATATTTTTGAATGCCGGTCCGGCCACGTCTTTGTTCATTCCCATTGCGGGCGATTTTACTCAATATGCCGACCACGGTTATATCTGGTGGGCCTTGTCTTTGGGAGTTTGTGCCGGATCTTCCGCTGCGATCACTGGGGCCACTTCAGGAACCATCGCTTCCAACTACTTGGCCGAATACGGTAAGAAGATGGGATTAGAAGGCAAGGAAGAATTTAAAGAGTTCAATCTAAGCTTTAATGAATTTTTGAAGGTGGGTCTGCCCTTTATGGGGCTTTTCATGCTGTTTTCCGCTTTTTATTTAATCAGGTATCTTTATGTTTAAAGTTGAAGAACCGGATGAACCTTTTTGTAAAACCAAGTGGAAGCTGGAGGGGGCGTTCTATGGGATGCTGGTCCTTTCATTGCTGGCCTATATAGGCTATATTTATGTCTACGAAAGAAAGACTCCTCTGATCCAGGAAATCACAAATCTGGCTAAAGCTCCTTCGATTCAGACAACTCAGAATGAAAAGGATCTGCTGGTTGCTTTGAAGGCGAACCCTTTGACTCCGATTGAACGGATGTTTTTCCGGAGTGTGGTTAATATTAAGGGGATTCCCAAAGATGGTTCAGCGGCTGGATTTGTAGATCTTGGGTCAGGGATCATCCTTCAGGAGCAGGGTTATTTTCTGACCAACTATCACTTGATTCGAGACGCCACTAAATTCAAAGTCAAGGTTTTTAACGCCAGGATGGTCGCTGAAACTTATAACGCAGAATTGATCCAGGGCAATCCGGTCAATGATTTGGCGTTGATGAAAATTGTTGCCCGCAAAGTCTTTACCCCGGTTTATGTCGGGAAGTCCAATCCTGTCTTTGCGGGAGAAGCTGTTTATACCCTGGGAAACCCTTATGGGACGGGGCTTAGTATTAACCAGGGGACAGTAGTCGAACCTGAGCAAACCTTGATCGTCAATGATAAAGACTATGATTCCCTGATCGTTTTGGATGGGGCCATTGGATGGGAAAATTCTGGCGGGCCGATGCTGAACTCCAGAGGAGAAGCGGTAGGCATCATTACAGCAATTTACTCCCAGAATGATGGCACTCCTGTCAATGCGGTGGTTCCTTTAGATGCCGCCCTTAGGGTCTTCCAGGATATTATCAACAAAGGCTTCGTCTTGCCGCATATGGCCTCGGCCACCACCGAAGTACCTTCCTTTAACAATACCGGAATCGAAATATATCAATGGGTGGGTTTGTTTCTTCTGGGGCTGTTGTCGGGGGTTATGACCGGTATGCTCTCCATGGGTGGAGGTATCATATTGGTTTCTGGCTTGATCTACTTTTTTCATTATGGGCTTGTGCTCATTCGGCCCATCGCGTACTTGGCTAGCTTTTTTACCTCGGGGGCTTCGGCCTATAAATACCTAAGAAAAGGTACTCTGGATCTTGAAAAAATCACTTATCTGGTTCCGGCCGCTTTTTTCGGAATGTTCCTGGGATATTTTGTTGGCAAAGTCCTGGGCATGACCCTGATCCAAATGATTTTGGGTGTTTTTGCGCTTCTAACGAGTTTGGTTTTGATCTTCGAAGTGGTTACCAGTAATGGTTACAATCCTCATAAGGAAAAACCATTAAAAGGAATACCGACATTAAAATATTCTTACCTGCTGGGTATTCCGATGGGGTTTTTCTCCGGAGTATTAGGGATCACTGGCGGGGTAATAGAAGTTCCCTTGCAGAGGGCGGTATTAAAATTACCCATTAAGCAAGCCATCGCCAATTCCAGTGGAGTTGTCTTTTTAACTTCAATCTTTGGGATTTTCCTTTCACTGGGTGACGGAGCGATTACCGGGGCTTTCGACTGGCAATTTCCTGTTTTGGTGGCAATGTTTGTAATACCCGGTTCGATCATTGGAGGTCAATTGGGAGCTTATTTAACCCTTCGGGTCCCGGCTCAGATTGTGAAACTTGTTTTTTCAATCGTGATGCTGTTGATTTCGTTCGTCATCTTTTTTAAATGAACTTCCGAAAATTTATAAAAGATTATAAAACTGAAGATATCATTTTAGGTGTGGGGATGGTGATGCTTGCCATTCTTATCCTTGCGGCTTTATTGAGTTTTAGCGAGTGGGGGGATGAGCCAAACTCAATACCCCGAATACAGTGGCAGGCGGGAGTAAATCCTGCGGCACCCGGGATGAGTCCCAACATGGATCCAATGATGAACCAAAATAATATGTCAGCCGGGTTTGTGAACATTGCGCAAAACCCGACAGCGATGGCTGGAGGGGGTGACGCATTTCTGGTGCAACAAAAACAGGTCAACAAAGAGTTGATTAAAACTATAAAGTTATCAGAAGCCCACTGGCAGGGAATGGAGTTGCTACCTTTAAGTACTGAATTAAAGCAGAAATTCAACATGCCGATGGACCTCTCGGGGGTGATGGTCGATGAAGTTACCTTGAATACCCTGTTAGCCGGTATACGGGGCGGGGATGTTTTGCTGAGTGTTAAGGAGCGACCGGTTGCAAACCTGGAACAGTTCCAAAAAGAGACTATGCGGTTGAGGAATAAGAATAAAACAAAAGTTCATGTCTGGAGAAAAGGTCAGACCATGAAATTTAAAATAAGGGCTGACAACATTCTTGGGATGGCACAGGTAGAAACCGCACCGATGATAATGGCCGGGGCTATGAGGCCTCACCCTTATCGCGGACCGTGTACCAGCTGTCATTTAATTGGGGATACTGCAACTTTGAAACCCGATCCGGATGGCATTATCTTACCGCCACCGACCATTCAGGCTGGGGCGAGAATGCCTCATCGGGACCGTGGCCCTTGCGAGGCTTGTCACGTAATTATTCAGTAAATGGAACGTTATTTAATGGGGAACCTGTATGGCAAACAATAAAGTGGGAAGTAACTTTGATCAGTATTTCAGGCTTGCAAGTCAAATAGTTTCTAAAATGTCCCGAAGCGTTGTTGACGGATATATTGACCTGGTAACCATTGATCCCGACTCTGAACACAAGTTCAACAGAAAAAAGGGCAACAATTGCTATAGCAATGGTGAATATTCTGAGGCTATCCCTTTTCTTAAAAGTGCTTTGGAGCTAAACGCCAATGATGTCGATGTTCTTTACCATTTGGGTGTTTGTCTTGCCAAAGTTCATCGGGATGATGAGGCCATCGAATATCTGGAAAAGACGTTGGCTGTTGACAAGGATCATGAGAACGCATTGTTCCGTCTGGGAATGATTTGTTTGGGCAATGAAGATTATAAAAAAGCCGTCGAGTACTTTAAAAAGGTGGCGGGGATAGATGATGAATCCTACAATGCTTATTATCGTCTGGGAATGAGCTACGATGGATTGAAAAAATATGCGGATGCGGTCAAGGCATTTGAGAAAGCCATTGAAATCGACCCCAAAATGGGGAAAACCTATCAGTCTCTGGGTTTCACCCATGAAAGTATGGGAAACCATGACAAAGCAGTGGCGTGTTTTAAAAAATCCTTGGAGCTTGAGGATAAATAGATATTGGAATTTGAGATACATCCCCTCTTCTGCTGAGTAAGGCCGGAGAGAAAAGATGAAAACCTTTAGGTAGGTGGCGAGAATGAAGGACACACAGCACACGATGGACACCATGGCGGATACGCTGAAAAAACTTTATGCGGATGAGTTGCGCTTTCCCTCTTCGAAGAAAAAATCGCCAAAGATCCCCACCATCGACTTAAGCCGGAAGGCTCGATTATTTATTCTCCTGGCGGCATTGGGTGCGGTGTCATTATTGGCGATGACTATAACCTATAACCAGATTGTTTCACTGCGAGAAGCAGTTTATTCCAATACCGGTCGCGTGCATGCTGAAATGCAACGAAGGAATAACCTGTTTGGCAACATCGTGGAGCTCTATCTCAGTTATACCGATCTGGAAAAACAAATTTTCAGCAACGTAGCGGAAGTTCGGAGTCAGGTTGCGCAAACCCAGAAACTGTTGAAACAGGAAAAGGTGGCGAAGGCGTTGCCCACGGCTACTCCTTCAGCTCCAACATTGAAGGCCTTGAAGGGTTCGGTAGGAGGGATTGACTCGTCGCTGGCCCAGCTTATGGCTGTTGTGGAACAGTATCCTAATTTGATGTCTTTTGAACCGCATAAAAATCTGGTGCACAATATTGTGTTGACGGAGGATCGGGTGGCCACCGAACGGGGACAATTGAACGCATCCATTCGCATGTATAACAACAAGATTGCTATATTTCCCTATAAATATATTGCCATGGTATTTGGATTTGAAAGGCTGGCTTATTTTGAACCCACTGCGGATATAAAAATACCGCCGAAGTTAACACCTTACCCGGAATTTCAGCATTTACGAATAGCACCTGAAACTGAACACTAGAGGATATCCCTTATGTTTTGGACTATTTTTGAAAGAGTCGGTTTGTTATTAGGAACAGTATTGATGGGAAAGCAGGTGATGGGTTTTTTTGGAGATGATGGCGATATTAAAGCTAACTCCATTTATTCGCCGGAAGAAATTGCCTCCATTCTGACAATTGAAAAGGCGGATGTGATGAGTATGATCCACAAAGGTCAATTGAAAGCTTGGAAGGTAAATGGCTTTTATCGGGTGTTGGGTGGCAATATTCTCCAACTATTATCGGAGAAGAGCGGTGAAGAAATTATGTTTCAGAGTCTGGACGGGGAGCCATCGGACCGCCAATCTCGGGGAGTTTTATTGACCGATAAAGATAATAGAAAATTTTTGTTTGGTGGACACGGAGCGGATCATGAAATGTGGAATTGAATGTTCTGAATGTAAGGACAGAGCACCCTTTTATTCCTTTTTAGCGAATTTGTCGCTGGCAATTTATAAAGGGTTTTTAGGCGTGATTTCCGGGAGTGCCGCTTTAATGGCAGATGCACTCCATAGTCTGGCGGATGTTGTTTGTTCGCTGGTTACCATGGTTTGTATGAAAATTTCCGCCAAGGAGGAAAATGAAACCTATCAATATGGTTATGGAAAAATTCAGTATTTTTCAATGGCAATAGTAGGAATCATTTTATTTTTGGGAGCTCTGGTTTTATTTTTCAAGTCTGCGGCTCTTATCTTTAAAGGAACGGCAACCCCGCCGCATGCCATTGCGGTTTGGGGTGCGCTTCTGTCCATTGTTATTAATGAAGTCATGTACCGATACCAGATGTGCGTTTCCAAAGAAAATAATTCCCCGGCACTTAAAGCGGATGCCTTAGACAATCGTTCCGATGCAATGTCTTCGGTCGGTGTTTTCTTTGGAATTATAGGAGCGGTAGCGGGTTTCCCGGTTCTCGATCCCTTGGCGGCCATGTTTGTGGCATTTTTGGTGTTGAAGATCGGAGTCGAGTTGGTGAGCGATGCTCTGAAAGGATTGCTGGATGGATCCATTGAAATCAAAGATCTTAAAAAAATATATCAAGCCGCCCAGGAGGTTAAGGGGGTTCGCAGTATTTCATATGCCCGTGGACGATTCATGGGAGAAAAAAGTTGGGTCGATATCGAAATCGAGGTCAGCAACCATTTGGAGGTTGAGAAAGCCGATAAGATAGCGAATGAAGTTCGCTTAGCAATTGAAGAGGTCATTGATCATATTGGAGAAGTGACGGTCTTTTGCAAACCTATTTCCGGAAAAGAGAAGTTCTTTTCTTTAACAGGAGGGTTGAAGTGGCTGCCCTTTGGAAAAGGCCAAGAGAGCGAGTCAAATCCTGAGAAGGCATAAGGTATTACTAATAGTTCATTTTTTTTAACTGTCGGGCCTGTTTGTTCCCAGCAGTTTTGAAAATATATTTTCTTTGTTTTAATCCAATTTAATATTAGGGACGATTGAGGTGTGCGGGTGTTTAATTTCAATGGTCCTTTTTTTGTGTTGATCGAATAAAAAATCGAATATGGCGGAAGAATCAAAAAACAAATCAGACGAAGCCAAGCGGAAGGAGAGCGGGGCTACAAAAACCTACAGAATATTACCCCTGCTCGTCATCTTCAATGCTGTATTCTTTTTGATTCTGGGGTTAATCGCCAATGGAACCAATCATCCATTTTTAGGTGGCCTGTTTTTTAGTCATGATAAAGGTCACATTCAGGAAACCTTTCATGTGGTAGCGGGTTGGTGTTCGCTACTTCTGCTCACTACGGGGATGATCTATGTCCCGCTGAAATACCTGATTCAACGTCCAGAGTTTAAAACCAAAGAAAATTTGGGGCTCTTGAAGAACGCGCTCCCCATCCACAAGTTTTTGCTTCTATTGTCATTGGCTTTTGCTACGGCGCATCTGGTTTTTTCAGAAAACTTTACATCTCCCCTGTTACTGGCCTTTGCCGCGATGTGCATAGTGAGTATGTCTGGGTTTTTGATGTCTGCCCAAAACATCGGAATCGATAAGCAAAGTAGAAAGGAAGTTCAGAAAGTCCACCGACAGCAATTCCTTTCCGTTGTTTTCTTCGGGATGTTTGCCTTCAGTCATCTTACGGCGTTAGACATAAGGCAAACGCCTCCAATCGTGACCCGGGCCAGTGATGAAATTCACCCTTATTGGGGAACGTGCCGATCCTGTCACTTGTTTTCATCGACTGTTTCGTGGAGACAATCCAATGAATGGAGATTGCCCCCTCTCACTAGAGGCGTCTCGGTTATGCCGCACAGGCATTTTGGTGTTTGTATGAACTGTCATGAGGAAAGTGGAGCCCGAAGAAATGAGGAAACCATCAACCAGGACTCCCGATTCATCCATCGCAGAGCAGATCGGTTCGGAAGGCCTTGCTCGGGTTGTCACACAATCAGACCCTTACCCAACAACTTCATTAACCCTTCCGGAATGTTTATTAAAACTCTTGACCAGGATTCTCCACTGATTCACCAGTGGTTGGGGGTTTGCTCCAACTGCCATCAAGTGATCACGAATCCAGAAACCTTCTTTTCCACTTTTGGCAAGTCCACTAAGTTGGGGGATAAGATAGGAGTGATACCTCATATCCTTAAATCGTGGATGGACGGCACCTTGCCTCATAATGTGGGTGAAAATGATCCCCCGATCTCCCCCATGAGGAGAAGGAATAATTGATACACGTATGAATAACAATCAATCTTATATTGCTGAAGCGATAGGTACGTTTGCCTTGGTTTTTATTGGCGGCGGAGCTATTTTATCAGATGCCTTAACAGGCATGGGTCTTCTGGGAGTCGCTTTAGCTCATGGCTTGGTTTTAATGTGCATGATTTACGTGTTGGGTCATATCTCAGGGGCGCATTTTAACCCTGCAGTAACCATAGCATTATGGATTACCAACAAAATTGAATCCGAAAAGGCTCTGGGATATATTGTTTCGCAAGTGTTTGGATCAATTTTTGCCGCATTATATTTGTTACTGATTTTTACTGATAAACCAGGCAACCTGGGATCACAGGTTCTTGCTCCAGGAGTGGCTTTTTCTCAAGGAGTGCTTCTTGAAGCCATACTCACGTTCTTTTTAGTTTTTGTGGTTTATGGGGTTGCCGTAGATGACCGGGCTCCAAAGGGAATATATGGAGTCGCTATTGGAATGACCCTGGCGTTTTGTATCCTGGCAGGGGGAACCGTATCGGGTGCTTCATTAAACCCTGCACGATCTTTTGGGCCTGCGTTGGTCTCAGGAACTTGGACCAATCATTTAGTGTATTGGATAGGCCCAATTTTAGGCGGTGTGGGAGCAGGTCTGCTTTATGACAAAGTGTTCTTGAATAAATGAAAATTTAGAAGCAATTTGAATTCTTATCTGTCCATTCATACTTCGCAACAACTCCTACTTGGATATTAATCTGTTTTCCTGATAAACGGTGTTTGCCTCGATAGTGATTCTGTCGTGGAGGTAAAGGTAGAGCCATCGCTTGAAGCCTTCTCCCGCCAGAGTCAACACAAAATCCTGAAACAAAAGTGCAGGATTCCCTCTTCGGATCACTTTAAACATTAAAAAAGCATATTTAAAGATATAGGTGAGCTTGTATTCCCTGACCCAGGCTAGAGCTTGGTTGTTCATAAAATAATCGGCAGTATCCTTGACCATCAACACATGAGAGACCCTGAGGTCCAGGAGTTTGTTGAAAAAGGGAAAGGTCTGAATAGCGGCAATTTTTTCTGAAAAACGCACCCCTCCCATCAGTAGATCGAATAACTTTGCCTCGTAAATGGGCTGTTTTGACTGGGGGTGATGGGCTTGGGCGATATCTTCTACAAGGCGTACATAAATTCCTTTTGCCTTCTTCCATTTCACACTCCAGGAGTGGAACAAAATATCATCTCTGGAAGAATCTGAAATTCTTAGTATTTCGTCGGGAAGGTCGGCCATCATTGGGTTTTCCATTTCCGGCATGGAATTAAGATCCTCAAGGAGATCCTCAGGCTGAATATCTGGTTCCTTCTCCTGATCGCGGTATACCTGAATGGCCAGTTCTCCAACGATGAGGTACCACCTGACCAGAAATACTTTAAATATGACATCCTGTAAAATGAACGCCATCATTCTAATCGCCCAGAACGTCAAATCAAGCCAACGGATGAGGTAGAACACCCAATGGAACAAAGGATAGAGACCATGCCGGGTCAGAAACTTAACAGCTCGCCATTCCTTCCATTCTTCTTTTAGCTTCCAAGCTCGTGACAGGAGCACAATATGGTGTATTCGAAACTGGGTGACGGCATGGACCCCTCTCCAGGTGGTCAAGACAAGCAGGCGATTTTTTAAACCCATAAACGCTTGCAGGACCCACCTGATACGGGCTTCTTCAACCGGGTGGCTGGATTCGGGATGGTAGGAACGGGCGATCTTTTCCACAAGAGTGTAAGTGTTTTCCAGAATACTGAGATCCGACTCCATCAGGATCCATTTGGAATTGAGGATTTTACAATGCACCAATATGGCTTCCAGGGCCTCCTTATGCATAGGGTCGTTGGTTTCCCCCCTGAGCTTTCGCATTTCCTTCAACGCTTGAATATTCAGCCATTCGAGTTTGATCACCCCGAACCCACGGGCCAGCAGAATAACAAGCAGGCCGAGCAGTAAAATGGCGGGGATGAATAAATTCCAGGTGGAAGTATCGATCATGGGAGCTAGATGTATATGGTTTTCGTGGGGTGCGATGATTACCTAAATGATCATATTACACATTACGGTATTATTTGAAAGAAAACCTTGCCTTCTAAAACAACTCTGGTCAAGGGAAAAAGACACCTAAAAATTAAGAACAGAGATAAAGAAAAATGGAAGGTTGGAAAACGCTACTTTTAAACCGTCTGGTTCATGGGGATAAGGTCAATTGACATTCAGGGGGATGTGGAAAATAAATCTTTTAACGGACTCCAGAGCTCAGTTCTCAAACGAAGTAAATATCGAGGAGGCAAGTTTTTCAGCCTCAATTTGAATCGCGTCCAAGTCCTTTTCTGTGAGATTTAAGTGTTCCAAAATATTGGGGGCCATGGGTGTGGCAGACGCTTCTCCGCTATCCTCCATCGTTATGTTGTGAGAGACGATATCTGCGAGATGAATAATTTTGGCAATCAGGGGAAACTTTTTGGCACTTAAAGGAGTATGATGAAATTTCACCGCTTCCTGTATCTCGTTGGGCAACATCCATTCCTCTAGCAATGCCCCCCCCAATTCAGCGTGATTAAATCCGAGAATTTTATTTTCGATCAAATATAGCTGTTGTTCGGTGGTTGCGCAGAGCTCAATGACCTCTTTGGCTTGTTGAGGGAGCTCATTGTAGATTATGAGGCTTCCTATATCATGTAATAATCCTGCCAAGTAAAAAAGTTCGGCATCTGTTTCATTCTTCATCGTCGCAATGATTCGGGCAGCCATGGCACAGGTGAGATTGTATTTCCAGAAAGATTGCATGTCCACAAAGTCTTTGGGAACTCTGTGGAAAACTTCCTGAACCGTGGTGCTAAGCACTAAGTGGGACAGTTTTCGCGTTCCCAGGACGGACAGGGCTTGTTGGATAGAAACTATTTGGTGTTCAAAAGAATACGCGGCACTGTTGACAAGCATTAAAAGACGAGCACATAAAGAGGCATCTGATTGGATAACATCTGCTATATCTTCGAAGGTATGCCCCTTTTTATCAAGAACATTTTGGAGTCTAATGTATACCTCGGGAGGTGATGCAACTTTCTTCTCTATCAGATCCTTTATTTTTAATTTGGACGGGAGGCTTTTTATATGTTTTTGTTCCAAGAGCTGTTTGATTTTGTCTGTGAAGATAGGTATGGAAAAAGGTTTTAGGATATAAGCGTCTATGCCCGCGTTCAACGATTCAACAACTTTCTCCTTTTGGTTTACCGCAGAGACAATTAAGAATGGTGTGTTCGATAGTAGTTTTCCTTTTTTTCCGGCTTTAAATAACTCCAACCCACCCATCTTCGGCATATTCCAATCACTGATGATTAAATCAACCTTATTCGAACGGAGTGTATTAAGGGCCTCTTCTCCGTTTGTAGCTGTAAGGATGCTCGTGATGCCCATCGTCTTTAAAGTCTGAACAACGAGTTGCATGGACGGCGTGTCGTCTTCAACCACAAGAAATTTATACCGCGAGTAAGTATTCACTCCTATTATTATAACCTAGTACTAAAATTTGTTTAAAATTTTTATTACTCGAGCAACTTTTTTTAGTCATAAAATATTTCCATTTGGGAGAGGGCGAGGTGGTTAAATAAAAAGCCAATAAATTGAAACATTAACCATAGTGAGGGGGATGCCAATTTTAGCGAATTCAATAAACCCAAGTGTTTCTCCAGAGCTAGCTTCCGCCTTTTGGATGATGATTACATTGCTGGCCGCTCCAATAATTAAAAGGTTGCCTGCCAGTGTACTTCCTACTGCCAAGGCCATCAATTGATTCTCCATAAGCCCACTTTCGCTGAGAATAGGTAGATAGAGTGCCACCATGGGTACGTTGGATATGAGCTGGCTTAAACATAAACTAACCGCATAAATTGCAGGGATGGAATGCAGATCGATAGAATTATTATTTAATAAATCGATAATTAATCCGGAGTCCCAAACGCTTTTCATTAGAACAAACATGGAAGCGAAAAATATGAGCGTGTGCCAGTCGATTTTTCTTGCCACTTCAAATCGTTTTGGGCTGAAGGCCAGCAAAGGAACGGCGGCAATTAAAGAAATATAGGTTGGCTTGAAACTTTCAAAGATATTGAAATAAGCAGTGACCACTTTTGCCAGGGCCAATATGATCAGAACAATGAGAGAAATTTTGCAAAGAGTGGCGAGTTTTTGGTCTGCGATGGGTTCCTGAGAATGCATCAGGGGAAGTTTGTGGAAATCCTCATTGTAAAATAACTTGATCATTACATAGGCCAAAATAAGGTTGATGATTGTGGGGATTCCTAGATATTTGGGAAAAATAATAAAGGCATTGGCGACGCTTCCTTGAAGGGCAATCAATAAATTTTGTGGGTTGCCTATAGGGCTGGCTATACTTCCGATTGTGACGGCGAAAGCGAGACACAGTAAAAGAGGTTTATGCGGAAGTTGGTGCTTCTTTGCAAGGTGAAGGACTGCGGGGGTACCGATTATGGCAAGGGTATCATTCATTAACAATGCCGATAACCCTCCCATTACGAATAAAATCGTAAGGAGTAGACCGTCTATGGTTTTGGCTTTGGAAAAAATCCCATAAGATAAATGAGTAAGGTAACCACTCTGTTCCATCGCTTGCCCGATAACAAATACCCCGAACAAAAATAACATGACATCCCGGTTAATGGAATGGATGGCCACCAAAGGTTCGATCTGTCCGGTTAATAAAACGGAGAAAGCTCCCCCAAGCATGATTTGCCAAATGGCGAGTTTGACCCGAAGCACAAGCCGGGTAGCAATGAGCACCAGAACAACGAATAAAATGAAAACTGAAAGGTTCATTAATATAAAAAATGCCCCAAAGAGAATATTGCTGAAGGAGACTGTGTTCTTAATTCGAAGCACTGCCAGGATGCAGTTTTTTCAATTAAGGTGGGGGAGGGGGGCTTTAAGCATCGAGAGTTAAATTTTCGTTTGGAATTGATACGCAGGCGAGGCACTTGCCTTCTTTTGGTTCAAAATCAGGTTCGTCCAGATAAATGACGCTTCCTGATGTGCAAGCCATTTCACAACTGCCACAGCTTCCGGTGCGACATCCTGATTCTATTTCAATTCCATTGTCTTCTGCGAGATCGAGAATTGAATCGTAAGAATCTTTCCAGGCGAAGGTTTTATTAGATCTGGAAAAATTAATTTGAACGGAAGGTTGCCCTGGAATGGGTTTAGGCTGAGTGGCTTTTTTGACCGTTGCCTGTCCAAATGACTCATAGTGAATTTGGTTTTTTGGGACTTTCCATTTTTCTAGATCCTTGCGGACTTCATCAATCATCTGGGAAGGCGCACAGATGTAATAGTCATATTTATTGGAAGGTAAAATCTTTTTTAAACGTTTAACCGAAATCCGTTCGGCAAAATCGAAATCCTTGCCCTTAAAGTCGCCTATTCCAGGTTTGCTAAAGAACACTTTAAGATGAATATTTTTATTTTGACGGGCCAGGTTTTGCAACTGTTCCTTCATGATGTATTCGTCTTGGTTGCGAACTCCCATGAAAAACCACACCTCACGCTCTAGCTCTTCAGAGTTTACAGATTCCAGCATGCTAAACATAGGTGTCATTCCAACGCCGCCCGCGATGAGAACGAGCGGGGAGGTGCTTTCCATATCAAGATGAAAATTTCCTTTAGGAGGCTTGGCCGTTATAATATCCCCTTCGTTTAAATGATCATGGAAATAATTGGAGCCAATACCGGGCGGAATATCGCCATTGCTCCCGGGAGCTGGTTCTCTTTTAATGGTTACCCGATAGTGTTCTAAATTTTTATTGCCGTTCGATAAGGAGTAACAGCGGACAACAGGTTTATTTTGACCGGGAACATTGAGTTGGAAGGTCAGGTATTGCCCTGGCAGGAAAGGCGCAAGTGGATGGCCGTTTTCAGGTTTGAGATAGAAGGACGACACATTATGCGTTTCTTTAGTTTTTGCCACGACTTTATAATTTTGAAACCCATTGCTGGATGTTCCGTTACTTTTTGCCAGTGGTACTTGAGAAATTCTTGCTAGCCAACTTCCACCCTTTTTACTGGTCTTTTCCTCTTTGCGGACCATCTTCACGCCCGCCACAATCGCCACAAGACCTGTAAGAATTAATACAAGGGGTATTAACCCCAATAACATTTCTGTAAAAGCCCACCAATTTACAAATAAACCCCAGAACCCTGCAAAGAGGGCTATAACTCCAGCGAGACCATGTGGCATAAAAAAACCTTTAGAGTAGAGGTGTTAAATCGGACTGAAAAACCTTACTACAAGCCCAGTATAAAGGAAGAAGGGCCAAAGTCATTTAATTTCTCATTCCATTTGGATATTTCTTCACCCAATGACACAATTGCAACCCGGCAAAACTTATAAAAGTTATCTGGATTATAAGTGCGCTCCGACCCCAATCAAGGGGTTTGAGCTCTTCTTCCAACTTGGTTGGCTTGGCACCGAAAGTGCTCTGAAAACTCATAGAATAAGAGCCTCAAATGGCTCTTATGACGATTTTTTCGTCATAACTCCTCTAGTTATGGATATCCAGAGGAAAATTATTAGCGCAATTAAGAATTTTTACTTGCTTTTGATTTCCATTCTCACTATATTAGCCTTTGTGTATAAAATTTTATCGCAAAAAAATTGCAATTCGGATGCCATTAAATTCGGATGCCATTAAATTCGGATGCCATTAAATTCGGATACCATTAAATTCGGAAATTAGACGATTTGTTTAAGATTTGAATCGGCTTTGAATTAAATGCGAAAGTTTTCGAAATTTTATTAATGGAGGTGTCGCGATGATCATTCAACCAGGGCTTAATCCGTCAAGTGTAGTCAGTGCCGCAACGAGTGGAATGGATGGTTTAGGAGTGAAAGTGGGAGCAGTCAGCGCAATGACCATCGGATCAGGGGCTAAAACAGGGACCGTTGTCAAGGCAGGGAGTGTGGTCACCAAGGGAAGTGGGGCCAAAGCGGCGATGGTTGGTTTAGGAAAGACTGCTGGAGGTGGCACTTTTTGGTCTGGAACGGGATGGAGTCTTGGTATGGGACTCGGTCTAGGAGCTTGGGGGCCGGTATTGATGACCGTTGTGGGTACCATAGTGATCTACAAAGCAACTCCGGCATTGGTGAAAGTTTTAGCCAAAAGGTAAACTGTATAAGTGGACAGCCCAAGCTTAACGATTTTTTTCCTGCATAATAACTAGATCAAGTTTCACTCCTGCCGAATTCGAGCGCAGGTTGGTCGGCTGTTTTATTCAAATTTTCTTTTTCCTCGTATTTCCCCGTAAGTTTTTCTTCAGTAAACCTCCCACCACTAAAATACCTTTAGTTAGCAAATAAAGCCCCCTTAATCCTTATTGACCGGTACGGCATCCCCTTTGAAAATATACTGAACTACCAAATTGAGCATTGGTTTGAAGCTGATTTTCGTTATTTATTTGCTGTATTGTGAAGAGGGGCCTCTAGTTATAAAACTACTAGAATAAAGGCTTTGTCAAAATTTTGATACTAGTTTTCAATATTATTTTCTTGATACAATCTGTAAATACGATAGAATTAAAATAGGATTTTAACCACATTATTTAAACAAGTCGATGTCGATTTGATAGTAGGAATTTTTTATAAAGCTATTAGACAAATTTTAGGAGGGTTCAATGGCTATTCAACAAGGTATGGCTGGAGCGGGCATGAAAGGCGCAGGGATGAAGGCCGGTATGGTCGCCAAAGGTGCAGGAGCTAAAGTTGCTATGGCAGGTCAAGTCGGAATGGTCTCTAATAACGCTATGGTTGCTGGCAGTGCCACGGTTGCACCCAGCGCAATTGTTCAGGGTGACGTGATGATTGGTAACGGTGCGACTATTGCCAAGGGGGCTGTGCTCAAAAAAGGTGCTCTGATTGGTGCGGGAAGTAAAGTGAGTGCAGGTGCAACCGTTGCCAAGGGTGCTGTGGTCGGTGAGAATGCAATGATTGGCAAAACCGCCATGGTTGCCAAGGGAGCCGTTGTGGGTACAGATGCCATGGTCATGGAAGGCGCCATGGTTAAAAAGGGGATGGTAGTAAAAGACGGCGCAACCGTAATGGCTAAGAAAATGGCAGGCGGCAAGGCAATGGTCGCTACAGCTCCGGTCGCTAAAGTCGGAGTCGGTAAAATGGCTACTGCAAAAACCGTTGCTGTAACAACACCAGTCGCCAAAGCGGGAACGACAGCCAAGGCAGGTAGTATGGTTGCAAAGGGAACAGGGGCCAAGGCAATGGTTGCTGGAACGGGAGCTAAGGCCACAGCCGCAGGGTTAGGAAAAACGGCCGCGACCGGAACTCTCTGGTCTGGGTCTGGTTTGAGTCTTGGCCTTGGGCTGGGACTCGGTGCTTGGGGTCCATTATTGTTGGTGTCTGCGGGTGCTCTCGCGGTCTATAAATTAACTCCTGTTTTTGCAAAGAATAAATAAAAACCATTGAGGTGGGTTTTCCAGACCTGACATGGCTTTTATGATGATGGAAAAAGACTTCCATTTTGCTCACCCCCCGAGCCCAAATCTCGGTTAGGGTGAGCGTTTTACTTGGATTTTTCTAAAAAATATATTTTTTCTATCGATTATTTCCTTACTCTTCCCGCCACCATCAAGTAGAATCTGAACTGCTAGTTCAAATATTAAACCTCTTCGTTCTCAGCACTTATAAATTTTAAGCCGTGGGTCCCATGCGGATTTTGTTTAAATGTGTGAAATGCGGGTTGCCATCAAACACGCCCCACTGTGTTAATTGTGGGGGCGTGGTTGAATACCGTTCTGTCAGGAAGGGGTGCTCACAATGCGGACAGGCACTGGAATCAAAGTTTTGTCCTACTTGCGGCGGACGCCCTACAGATATCGCTGTGGTGAAGAAACCCGAGTCCTATTCCATCAGGCCGATGGGGACGGTTGGTTGGGAAACCTATTGCGGGAACTGCGATCATAAACCACGGGATCCGGAAAAAGCGGGTTATTGTACGGAATGTGGAACACGGAACTGGAAAAAGCGAAAAAGAGGCGGTTGCAAATGCCAGTCATGTAATGATTTCAGTAATGAGAGATATAGGTACTGCGGACGTTGTGGAGCAATCATGACAGATATTTTTCTGGAACAATGATTTGCGTTAAACATATCCGGGCTGGAAATGCGGAGGCAAAATATCTATAAGGAACCATGGGTATCAAAATTAATAAACCATTCAGGTTTTTATTCTGCCATCTATTTTTAAAAACCGGACCATGACAGAAAATTACTTGGACAGCCTGGCTTCCTATTTGTGGGCCATGCCTCTGGTTTTATTCATAGTGGGCAGTGGTGTCTATTTTGTTTTTTCTTCGCGCTTTCTTCCCTATCGCTTCATCTCCCACACCTTTTCTGTTCTGACTGGCAAATGGGATAATCCAAATCATCTGGGATATTTACCTCACTTCCAGGCTCTATCCACAGCACTATCAGGAACCTTAGGACTTGGAAATGTTGCCGGGGTGGCCATAGCCATAAAAATGGGAGGACCGGGTGCCATTTTTTGGATGTGGGTGACCGCTTTGGTCGGAATCGCCACAAAATTTTACACAGCCTCTTTAGCTGTCATGTACCGGGGTAAAGACAGCCTTGGAGAAACGCAAGCGGGACCGATGTATGTTGTGATGGAGGGATTAGGAAAGTCCTGGCGGCCATTGGCTGTTCTATTTTGTGTTGCGGGATTAGTCGGCACCTTACCCGCATTCCAGGCCAATCAATTGGTACAAATTGTGCGCGATGCGATAGCGATTCCCTTTGGTTGGACAACCCCCACCCATCATTTTTCCTTCGACCTGATCCTGGGTTTTGCTATAGCCCTTTTAGTCTATTGGGTGATTGAGGGAAATATTAAAAGGGTAGGTGCGGTTGCCGCAAGAATGGTTCCCGGAATGGTTCTGCTTTATATTGGCATGACCGTCTATCTGCTTGCTGTCAACATAAACTCCATATCTGGTTCTTTCTGGTTGATTTTTAATGATGCTTTTTCGGGAGACTCTGTCGCAGGAGGTACTTTGGGAGCGGTGATTATTATGGGTGTGCGTCGCGGGACATTTTCAAATGAAGCCGGAATTGGAACGGAGTCGATGGCACATGGGGCGGCCAAGACCGATGAACCCATCCGCGAAGGTTTAGTGGCGATGCTTGGCCCCATTATTGATACCCTGCTGGTATGCACTTGCACTGCATTGGCGATTTTGTCAACTGGTGTATTTTTAACCACGGATGGCAATGGTATTTCATTGACCGCTCTGGCTTTTTCATCTGTCATGCCCAATATAGGGCTTTATCTGTTTACCATTGTGGTTACATTTCTCAGTTTGAGTACAATGATTAGCTATTGGTATTATGGAAGTGTGTGCTGGAGCTTTTTGATGGGCGCAGACACGAAGATATATTTTACTTATATTTATATCGCCCTTATTCCCATAGGAGCCATCTCGTCCTTAAACTTGGTTCTCTCACTGGTTGATAGTATGTTCGCTCTTATGGCTATCCCAACCACACTCTCCGCTTTGTTGCTCTCTCCCAAAGTAAATCGAGCCGCCAAAGAATATTTTTTGAAGATTAATGGAAATGCGAAACAAGATTTTGTGCGAGAAGAAGTCGCTTAAGAAACTCAAAGCTCACTAAAATAACTCAGGTCTAGTACCAGCCAGTAGGCGAGATGGAATAGAAAGCGGGGAGTGAAGAAAACATTGCCTTCTATGAATTTGTATTTTCATTTGAGAAATTTTGGGTTAGATTAGGCTGAGAATATTCAATCTCCCTTGGTTGATTAAGGAAATTATGGCCAGCAAAGAATTAGAAGATCTTAAAGATTATATCGTTAAAAATAAACTGAATATCACCAGACAAAGATGTACTGTCCTCAACGCTTTTTTGAAATGTGAGAATCATGTCAGTGCTGAAGAAATTTATGATCAGGTAACCTTAATAGACCCTAAAGTGGGGTTGGCCACCGTATACCGCACTCTGGCTCTACTGACCCAAAGCGGCTTGGCTTCGGAATTGGACTTTGGGGATGGACAAAAACGATATGAGCATAAACATAAGCATGGGCATCACGATCACATGATCTGCACCGAGTGCGGAAAAATTATAGAATTCAACCATCCTCTTATCGAAAAGCTTCAAGAAGAAGTGGCCAGCCGGAACGGTTTTGCTATTACCTCCCACAAACTCGATATGTTCGGCCTGTGTAATGAATGCAGCCAACTACTCAACTTGAAACCATAAAGAACTGGTTTGATAACGGAGAATCTATACCGTTATATCTATGGAGTTTCCTGGTGGAGTTTGTGGCGGGGTATCGATTTCTGTGTTCGTAGATTTTTCCGCTTCTGATGAAGGATTGCTACTTTTATCAATTACTGTTAGTCCTCTTTTAGTCAAAGAAGGTTGGGAGCCAGAAACCTTTTCTAAGGAAGGACCTGCTGATTCAATGGAACTCATTTAAAACACCTTAATTTTTATATTTGTATTTTACATTTTAAGTTGCCTATCGACAAAAACTGGGGAATCTTTACCCAGCCCTAAAAAAATTTTAACCATCCACCTATGCAAATATTCTATACATAATCCCTCAGAAGCCTTAGGTTTTAGTTTTGTCTTAAAATAATTGTAATATTACTTTTGATATCTTTACAAGTCTTGCCATGAATGTAAAAAATTATTGATATTTTTGGAGATATTGTTGAATTTATTTACAGTTTTTAATTGACCTCCTCTATGCACGCCAGAAACCCTACCTGTAGGCTTGGAGTTCGTTTCCATTTTAAATTTTCAATAAACCCAATTCAAACAGATTTAGAAGGAAAAAATTTGGTGAAATTAAATGCTATTGCAACAATACTTTGAGTTCAGCGTGACTGATTTAAAGGAATTGGATAGAGTTATGGGGTTTAGGGAGTTAATGAAAAGATTTTAACAATTTGAAAAATCTATAGACCTAGGAAACCCGCTTGAAATTAGTGGTTTAGCGAAATGCCTTACACCTACTTTGGGAACAGTACTGATTTGAATGGAATTCAAGCGTGGCAAAAATAGCCCTCCTCCAAATATGTGTAACAAGCTGATAGCTATTCAGTAGTCTTAGAAAAACCAACCTTGATAAAACCTTGATAGAAATTTCCTCCAGCAGCAGAATTAATGGACTCAATGGAATTAATAGACAGGTTCTAAATAACTGAAAAATTAACAGATGAGAGAAACCCCCTCTAAGTCAAGCGGTTACAAAAAGTGGCCGTTTTTAACTCTCCATCAGTAGGCACAGGGAACCTTTCATTCTAGAAATTATTGGGCTCATTGGCAAGAAAATGGCTTCAAAACTCTTTTATGAGAACAAGCAGAGCCAACGTAACGTTTTAGCGAAACGTTACATTACAGCATTGCATAATTAGGTTTTCACAAGAAAATGTAGGGTTTGAAGGATATCCTATACACGTATAGAGGAGTCATTAACTTCTACATGAAAGTTAAGAGGATTTTTCAGATTATAATTTCTTCTAGGCTATTGAAAAACTTGTGACGGGGGGGCAATGGTTACCGCCGGTACCCGCAATTTTGGAAGTGCCAATGTAGAAATAAGAGTGGGATATTAAATGAAGAGAGGCCCGAGGGCCCCTCATGGTCGATGCCAGTGCTAAGGCTTTGAGGCATGGGCCTGGTAACCAATAAGATCTAAGAACAGAAATGCTTTGATCAATCGTTGAACTGTATCCCGTCAACTGAATGTGTACCGTTTGAGTTAAAAAGCTAAGAGATGCTAGAATTCCGTACCATTCAGACTTTTTTTAAGAACTCGGTTCTTGAGAGCAATTTCAACCACCAAAACTTATATTTGATAAAATGCTACTGAAAAGCTAAAATTGTGATACAACTGAATAGCCCCGCATAAGGAGGCGGACTGAAGCTGTCAAATATATAAGGCAGCTGGTCGTGCGACTTAAAAAGTGTAAGTCGCACGACCAGCTGCCTTTTTTGTTAGGGGGAATCCCTGGGAGCTTGCATTACCTATTGGTCAAGTCATTTCGAAAGGAGGAAATATTACAAGTTCAGATAATATGCAAGTCACTCCAAATACTTTATGAAGGATATTTATATTATGAGTATTTCAAGAAAGCAATTAATAGCAAACAGAAAAAACTCTCAACTATCCACTGGGCCTCTTAGTCCTGAAGGAAAACGAAGATCTTCAAGGAATTCATTGAAGCATGCGATTTTTCAGAAAGCACTTTTTGTGAACTCAGATGATTTAGAGGAACTAAAAGAGTTTAACTTGGTTTTATATGGTTTGGTACAGGAATGGAAACCAGAAGGACAGACCGAAACTTTAATACTGCAAAAAATAGCTATAGATTACATTAGATTACGACGGGTTCTTCAATATGAAACAGCCATAATCCAAAATGAACTGGAGCCGTTCTCACCCTCCTCAGGTAACTCCTTGATTGAGAATCTTGAGGAAATTAATAGAATGGTTACGGTTTTAAGAAATTTTGATAACGATCCGGTGGCTGCGGGTCATTGTTTTTTGGAGCAAAGTAATCCTAGTGATGACAAAACAAGCTCATACAAAACCTCTTGGGCAAAGAAGTTAGATAACTTTGAAAGTGTTTGCTCTGAAGAGAAGGCAGTTCTCCGTAAAATGGTCTTTGAATTTGCGGATCATATGAATTTGAAAATGGTAGAACAGCGTAAATCTCATGAAAAATTGAACCGACTAGCTTGCGTGAATTCATTTCCTAGTGAAAAGCAGGTCTCGAAGGTGATCAAATACGAGGGTTCTCTGGAGCGTTTAATTTCCAGAAATTTGGAAAAACTAATTGTTCTTCAAAAAAGACGCGGAAAGGAGAATACTTCATGAATAGCAATTACTATAACCATAGAACTCTGGCGAAGGAGGTTGTTGATTTAGTAGACTCCTATTTTATAGCGTATTCACAAATAAATAAAAATGGGACCTTTAAGGGGTTTCCTCGTAAAGCAAAAAAAAGCATGGCGAGTGAATTGCTTGAAATAATTTTGAAACTTTAAAATTTTTTTGGAGGTAGTTCCAGGCTAAATCCTCAACCATGAAATGGGTTCGTTTTGGATAATTGGCTAAAAGGAGCCTGAATTACCCTGAGGGTTTTATGTTTATAAACTTGGTATGAAAAATGGGTTCGTTTTGGAGATATTTTAAATTGCAAACAAACTGCAAACAAAAAGCAGGGGCTAAGGGAGCATTGTTGCACCCTTAACCCCTTTATTTGCTGGTCGTTGTGGTATGGGTGCCCCAATTGTATTTCGGCCTCTCACGCCGGAAACAGGGGTTCGATTCCCCTTGGGGCTACCAAATTCATTTCCAATGCAGTCCAATAGAGTCTTTAAGCCCTTTATTTACAAGGCATATCTATTGATTTAGTGTTCCATGGGTGGTATTATGGTCTAATACAATCCGGTAATTTACTGGGGTAACTTTAGGGGTTACTTCGGTACCACCGGACTTAGTTACCCCCAATCTCATGGAAAGCCATGCCCCTATCCAATACCGCTATACGCACCGCCAAATCCAAAATAAAGCCATATAAACTATATGATGAACGTGGACTGTTCTTACTGATAAGTCCAAAGGGAGGCAAATGGTGGCGTTTAAAATACAGATTCGATGGTAAAGAAAAATTATTATCCCTCGGTATTTATCCAGATGTAAGTTTGAAAGAAGCTCGGGAACGTCGTGATGATGCCCGGAAATTAGTTGCCGACGGTGTAGATCCAAGTGAAAACCGTAAAGCCAAAAAGGCAACACGTGTGGACAGGATGGGAAATAGCTTTGAGGTACTGGCGCGGGAATGGTTTAGCAAATATTCCAAAAACTGGGGTGCCGATCACTGCCAACGAGTAATACGCCGTCTTGAACGAGATATCTTCCCTTGGATTGGTAAAAAACCTGTTGGAGAGGTTACAGTCCCGGAACTATTGAAGGTCTTGCAGCGGATTGAAAGTCGAGGTGCTTTGGAAACTGCTCACCGTGCCTTGGGAGATTGTGGTGAGATTTTACGATACGCAATAGCCACTGGAAGGGCAGAGCATGATATTTCTGGTGATCTTCGTGGAGCACTGCCTCCATCAAGAGGTAAGCACTTGGCTGCCGTAACCGATCCTGAACAGGTAGCCGAAATGTTGAGGGCTATGGATGATTATAAGGGGACACTCATGGTCCGGTGCGCCCTACGGTTAGCACCCTTAGTATTTGTAAGACCCGGAGAACTACGCAAAGCCGAATGGAAAGACATTGATCTGGATAAAGCAGAATGGCGTTTCATAGTTACCAAGACTGGAACTCAACATATTGTTCCTCTTTCCAGGCAAGCTGTGGATACTTTACAGGAACTATACCCATTAACAGGGGACGGACGTTATGTTTTCCCGAGTGTTCGTACTAAAGAACGACCAATGAGCGACAACACTATCCTCGCAGCATTGCGAAGAATGGGAATAGGTAAAGAAGAAATGAGCGGCCATGGATTTCGCGCAATGGCAAGAACCATACTGGATGAAGTTTTAGGTGTGCGGCCAGACTTTATCGAGCATCAACTGGCTCATGCCGTTCGTGATCCCAATGGACGTGCATATAACCGGACAGCCCACCTTCCAGAACGTAAAAAGATGATGCAACAATGGGCGGATTATCTCGACAAACTCAAAGCTGGTGTTGACGTGATACCACTTCGTCGAGAAGCTTAGAAAGTTTTTGCTGATTGTTAACCATAAATATTCATTGCTCCGAATGCAAACAATACTGTAGAATGGATACTGTAAAACTTAATATGATGTGCCGTATTATACAGCTTCGGCAAAGCTGGTAGGTCCCTCCTACTAGTGAACAACCACAGTTAAGAGCTGTGCTGGGGAGCTGGGGACGTGCCTGGTGGTGTATGACGTAATAGCCTGCGGACCAGAGAAGTAACCAAAAATACATACGAGCCAACTTACAACGAATGAGTCCAATGCCTTTGTGCCAATTGCTCTTTTGTGAATGTTGGCTTTTATTATTCTGGTTGCAGACGCCCAGCAACAGCTGACGCACCAAATATTCTTTTTAGGAGTATTTGTGATGCATAGATCAAAGACAGTTAGTAGTTCCTCACCATCAGAACCACACAATCCAGCACAGGTCTCTTCGACTACACTCCCGGTTTCAGAGCGAAAGTTCCTCAGAGCCAAAGACGGAGCTGACTACCTCAGCATTTCAAAATCTCATTTCCATGCACTTGTAAAAAATGGAGTACTACCTAAAGGTAGGTTGATCTCCGGGGCAATACGAGTATGGAAGCGCGCCTCACTTGAAGAAGCTGCTGAAAAAATGTGGGAGGGCTGTTATGAAAACCTCTAACACTCTCACTAAAACAAATCCTGAGGCTTCTAACAATGGTAGGGGAGCTGTAGCGCATAACGGTAAATCTGCCACCCCTAATGCTATAAATGAAGGCGTCTGCTCAGAAGAAAACCTTAAGGCTAACCAAAATCAAATTGATTTAGTCTTCGATAAACTCCTATTGGACATAGAAGAAAGCATCGAAGCATCTCCAGGTGAGATTATTGCTGATGGAACCATCCACAGATTTGATGTGGATGCAGTTGGCGACAAGAAGGGGTGGTACGTCTGTCACTTTACCGAAGAGATGTCGCATGCCTTCTATGGTGATTGGAGTGAATGTCAAACCTACCGGTGGCATTCACTTAAAGATACTGTTGTTACACCAGCGCAAAGTAAGAAGCTAAAATCTGCAATGTCGGAAGCGCAGAAAAAGTTTAACGAAGAACGTGCTCTTGAGCAATCTGAAGCTGCTAAAAAGTGCGCGGAGCTATGGAATGCCGTTGCTAGCGCATCTGATGACCATCCTTACCTGAATAAAAAGAGGGTGAAGGCTTACGGAATAAAGCTCCACCAATCGAATAATAACCTGATTATCCCTGTGCTTAGTCGCGGCAATATCTCATCGCTACAAAGTATAGACGTGTCAGGAAAGAAGGGGTTTTACCCCAATGGCAAAGTATCAGGGGGCTATCACCTGCTCGGCGATGTTGGCCCACTGGTATTGATTTGTGAAGGATATGCAACAGGTGCCAGCCTTTATGAAGCAACAGGCATTCCAACCGTTGTTGCCTTTAACGCCGGTAATCTGCCTAAGGTAGCCAATGAACTGAAGAAGGAGCACCCCGATGCCGACTTTATCATCTGTGCCGACAACGACAAATGGACTTCCGGAAATCCGGGCCGTACCAAGGCGAAAGAAGCTGCTGAGGTATTTTCAGGTATGGTTGCCTACCCAAAGTTTAAGCAGGCTGACATTGATAAGCATGGAAAGCTCACTGACTGGAACGACTATCACCAGCTCTATGGCCTAGATGCTGTTCGGAAATCTCTCCAACCCAAGATAAAGAAGGCAATTCGTAACCGCAGCCTCTTCAGTGATATCACTGAATTAACCAAAGACATTTCAGCTCCTGATTATCTGATTGATGAACTCATTGAGCTTGACACGATTGGAGCAATTATCGGCGCATCATCAGTGGGTAAGAGTTTTGTGGCTATCAGCATGGCGGCCTCAGTAGCCACAGGGACTAGGTTTGCCGAGAAAGACGTCCAGCAAGGCGCAGTACTTTATCTTGCTGGTGAGGGTATGAACGGCATATCAAGAAGGTTTTCTGGATGGGAACAGCATACTGGAAATCAGATCCCTAAGGGTAGCATTCATGTCAGCCATAGGACTATTTCCTTGGATGCATCAGGTGCTGCAACCTTGTTGGCTGCAACTGAAGACATGGATCAAGACATCAAGCTGGTTGTCGTTGATACGCTTGCCAGGCATATGACGGGCGAAGAGAATAGCAACAGGGACATGAGCGCCTTCATTGCCGCAGTAGACACTATTCGTGAGGAGCATGGGTGTTCGGTATTGATCATCCACCACACTGGGCACAGCACAGAGAAGTCCAATCGTGCCAGGGGGGCCAGTGCCTTTTATGCTTCTCTCGACTTCGAATTCCTACTGCAAGGGAATAAGAAAGGTACTGGTACTATTGAAGGAACCAAAAATAAAGAGGATACCCGTTACCCCAAAAGAGGATTCAGTCTGGTTCCTGTTGAATTGGACGGTATTACGAATACAAAGGGTGGACCAGTAACCACTGTTGTTGTCGAGTGGAATGACTTCTGTGAAGAGCTATCAGATGCTGATAAGGGGAATAAAAATAGCAAAGCTTATCAGAATTTGAAAAACGCCTTGATTGAGCATGATAACTACAGCGGTATAAGTGTGGAAAACTGGCGTGACTGTTCGTATCGAAATAGCGACCGCACAAACAAAGATTCTAAAAGAAGCGAATTCAATAGCCACAAAGAAAAGCTAATTAAAACTGGCGTCATTGAAGTTGAGGATAAGTACTGCAAGGTACTGGATCCAGAGATAATTAAGCTTGGTGGTTTGGAAGAAACAACCGAAGAGCCGGAGACTGATTAAGCTTTTAGAATTACCGTACCCGTACGTACTCCTTCCCCCCTACGGGGGGGGAGTACGATACGGTACGCGTAATTCGCATTAAGCTCAACATCATAAATCTCAATAAATAAGCCCTTATCTTAATATAATTAAGAAGGCTTATTATTTGGTGGTCTTATTGGTAAATAGTGGCTTTAGGAAATAACAGAAAACCGGGGTGATGAACGACAATTAGAATTCCCGTTTAGATTAATAACATCCTCTATACGGTCGATAACGGAGACTGCTACCAGTACTACCAAATCGATTTTACCCTTAAGCAATCCGACCATATTCCAGACTCATGACTACTGAAGATTTAGCTATTCTTCCAAGGATTGCATTTATAAACATTGTTTTACAATGCCATGAAGCTAAGTAGGGGGAACTTAAGGTTGTGGTGTTCATTTGACTGAACCCGACTTAAGCAAATAAAACTATTTAATGTCGTTATTTGTTGCCCAGTCGATGACTTGTACTAACTAACTGATTTACTCCAAACGGCACATCCATTTCAGAGGAACAGCAAGTCAACTAAATTTGCTTTCAATTTAGTTTTTATTTTAAATGAATTTGTAATAGATTCTTTGATGGAATATGTCGTTTGGTAGAAAGAGTAGGATTAACCAAGGATATACAAGGAGGGTAAAAGGGGTATCATATAAAAACTAAAAGACCTGCTTAAACTCCATCACCAAATTCATTAGAACCCAAAAGGTACTCATAGATATTTTTTAAACCACAATAATCATCAGGGGAAAAAAAATCTTCAGTTATGCTTAAGTCCAATAACTTATCTAAGAGTTGCATAACCTCCAGCTGAGACCTGTGGGCTGAGCCAACCATGTTTGAAGTGATTTTTCTATCAAAAACAAACACTAAAGCGAAACGGCAGGAGAAGTAGTCGGTGTCATAACCAACGGAACCAAAATCATAGGTTGATAGATAATCACAAGCCGCTGTGTTAGCCTGATCCTCTATAGAATCATAGTCGGGGGAGCTATCTAGATCAATAAATTGTTTTACATCAACATCGGGAAAAAGCTTTATCTCATCATTAAATTCAGAATCTGATAAGATGCCCTGTAACAACAACACAGCCCCCAATTCTATTCGGGCATACCCATAAGCCATTTTTACTAAGTCTGTAAATTGAGGGTATTCAGTAGCAAAAATCGAAGTTAAATCTTGATACGCATTAAAAAACTCACCATGCCCACTGTTGTGATTTTTTTTTATATTTTCGGATAGCCATGTACGTTTGAGTTCAATATGAATCTCATTTTCCGCACCTAAAACAATTCTCTCGGCACTACTTTTTATAAGTTCGTAATTCTCATTTAGCAAATCTACGTCAAAACCTAAACTTGCAAAGCCTCTAAAAGCCTCATCCTCAATTATCACTTGTAACCCTATTCTATCAACCTTAGATAATATAGAGCCCTTTATAGTTCCTTGGATGAATTCTTTTTTGCTCTGGCTGGAGGAAAAAATATCATTTTCAACAGCGTCAATAGAAGCCGACAATTTCTTAATAAATAATTTTTTTTTAATTCCACCAAACAGCATTACACACCTCTTACGACTTTAGTTTTAGTTAATACTTCAAGGGTTGCGCTTGCAAATATTGCAACACAATGGAACTGTAGGGTCTATTATTTACTCTTATTTTCTTTAATTTCCTTTTTACGATTATTAACATCATTGCTTTCGGCTGACACGAAATCACCAAAAGACTGCATTCCAGAATCACGAGCATAGTAATTACGACCATACATAAGCATTCCTAGTTTACCTATCTCAAATATTTTCAGTCTTAATAGCACTCTAAAAATATGTGGAGGAAGAATAAACCCCTCATTAAAAATAGATTCGAGATCTTTACCTGTTACGTCAAAATGGGCATTGACGTCTTTATGCACCCTAAATAGATCAATGGGCAGAGTGTATGGTTTGTATGGAAAAGCTAGCCCAAATAAGGATGGAAGTAATTTAATTCCAAGGCTAGGAACCACGCAACTTATATGACTGCACGTGCCGCATAATACGTAATCTATATGCCGCAAATCAGCATCGGTCCCAAAACGGCCAAAAAATATTTTTCCATCTAGACTAGAATAATCAGCTTGAGATAATTCAAGATCAATATCTTCAGGTTCAGATTTGTAGGTTCTTTCACAATTCAGGCACTTTAAAAGCATAGCAGTTCCTTAGTTAGAGGCAGGCCGGTAAATCATGAGTGCAGGATTAAGATCTCCCGTTAATTCTGTTTTCATTAGCTCACATTATTTTCACTTTGAGTTGACGGATTCAGGCACTAGCGTGTAAAGCCCTACTTAACACGTAACCAAGCCCCATCTCTACTAGCGAAACGATCGCCCAAAAAGGACCATAGATCGTTGCCCAAGCCAGAGCCACGACCAGAAAACCAATACCAGCCGCTTTAGGTGGCAATAAAAAGCCCCCAATTAGCCCGACAACGCAAAACAATATGAAGTAAAAGAACACTATTAAATTTCCTTATTAAGAAACACACAAAATCGGAAAACTGTAGCGTCATTGGTCTTTCCGGAATATTTTGATCCAAGCCAAATAAATGCCGACAAACGGCAATAAAGGAAGCCCCAAAGTAAATAACAAAATAATTTCAAGTGGACGTCTTTTGAACGCTTGCCCCAAAGTCTCTTGCATAAATACCTCCCCTCTTTATAGATTTAACACTGTATATTTAACACATTTGGCCCATAAGAAATTTTATCAAATTACGTCTGCCTGCAGTACATTACCTAGCTTCTTTAGATCAAGCTACTACCCCCCCCCCCCGCCTG